>Ga0208277_1001230_pt1 | contig 15027 bp, 10 predicted proteins | sample ETNtaG_5_FD_185782 | JGI IMG/M metagenome (GOLD analysis project Ga0208277, IMG submission 185782) | Marine microbial and viral communities from oxygen minimum zone, Eastern Pacific Ocean - ETNP201406SV205 (SPAdes) (version 2) | ecosystem: Environmental > Aquatic > Marine > Oceanic ...
TACCTATTTGGTCTTCAAAGACCTTTAAAACCCACTCGCCTCCATTAACTAAATTAATTGCTGTAGAACTGATCTGACGTACCAAGTTATCATTCTTTCTTCGATAAGCAATTAAATCAGCAATAGTTCCTACCTTTAAGCCATGTTTCGCAGAAAATTTTAACAAATCTGGCAGTCTGGCCATGGTGCCGTCGTCATTCATTATTTCACAGATAACCCCTGAAGGATTTAGTCCTGCAAGTCTTGATATGTCGATCGCAGCTTCCGTATGTCCAGCCCTTACAAGGACACCACCATCTTTTGCCTGCAAAGGAAAGACATGACCTGGTGATGAAATGTCTTGAGGTCTAGCCTTTGGGTTAATTGCCGTTTTTATAGTTTTAGCTCTATCATGAGCTGAAATTCCTGTGGTGACCCCTTCTTTGGCTTCTATGGAAATAGTAAAGGCTGTTTCATGGCGCGATGAATTTGCATTAGCCATTAATGGAAGATTCAACTGATCTATCTTTTCGGAAGTTAGAGCTAAACAAATTAAACCCCTGCCATGAGTGGCCATAAAGTTTACCATCTCTGCGCTTATCATTTCCCCAGGTATAATTAAATCCCCTTCGTTTTCTCTGTCCTCCTGGTCAACCAATATAAACATTTTTCCATTTTTCGCGTCTGCGATAACTTCTTCTATTGGAGAAATTAGATTAGAAACTTTTTCCTTTTCCATCTTTATCCTTTGAAATGTAAAATCTGTGAAACATATCTTGCCAAAATATCTACTTCTATATTTAGCTGTTGACCGATTTTAATTCCTTTCCAATTAGTTATATCGATTGTGTGAGGAATAAGGTTTATAGTCAGCCAATCATCCCCAACTTCATTTACCGTCAAAGACGTGCCGTTTAGGGTTACAGAGCCTTTTTTTGCAATATATTGTTTTAAATTCTTTGGCACAGAAATTTTAAGGGAATATGAATTTTTTCCTTCATTGATTTCTCTAAGGGTTGCCGTGTCATCTACATGACCAGTTACTATGTGTCCACCTAGTTCATCACCAACTTTTAAGGATCTCTCAAGATTAATTTCCTTACCATGAATCCAAGGAGAAATCTCACAGTTAATATTTGTTAGGTTTCTTGTTTCATCAGAAACGTCGACTTCAAACCAAGTAGTATTCTCCTGAGTCTTTCCTTTACTTGAAACTGTTAGGCAAATACCATCACAGCAAATTGACGCCCCTATGTCGATTTCGTTAACATTGAAACTACAAGCTAATCTAAAGGACTTTCCATCAGAGTTATTTGGTTCAATAATTTTTCCAGTTTCTTCTATAATTCCCGTAAACATAGCTATTAGCCACTTTCTAAATTGTCAGACTTTTTAATCCACGATACCATCAGGTCATTACCATATTTTCTAGTTTCCTCAATGAAAAAGTGAGGGTAATCTTCTATAAATACTTTCTCACCTTTTAGTTTGGAAATGCCTGAGATTCCAGAACTGCCGAATATTCTGCCAGAATAGAAAATAATTATTCTGTCTAATAGGTTTTCATTAAGAAGGGATGCCGATAAGTTAGCTCCACCTTCCACTAGAAGATTCGATATTCCCATAGAACCTAGCTGATATAAAACAGCATTCAAATCCAGAGAGTTTTTTGTGCTCTTAACTTGAATTAAATTTGCCCCTGCTTTTTCCCAGTCAGGCCAGTTTTTCTTACCCTTATAGCCAGTAAATATAATCGTTTTTTGTGATTTCAGTGTATCAAAAATTTTGCCTTTTGGTAGGATCTTACAGTCAGAGGATAGTAAAACTCTTATGGGTTGGTTGTTTCTGCCAAAATTCTCTCTTATGCTTAGTTCGGGGTTGTCTTCTATAAAAGTCTTGCTTCCGACCATAATTGCATCATTTCTATATCTCAATAACTGGGTTTTCCTGCGAGATTCTATTCCACTTATCCATTTACTTTTTCCGGAGTTTAGAGCTATTTTTCCATCAAGACTCGATGCAAGTTTCAAAGTGACAAAGGGTTTTCCTGTCAAAATTTTCTTTGAAAACCCCTCAATAATTCTTTTCGCTTTTTCATTATTTTCTGTGTCTATAAAGACTTCAACTCCTGAATTTTTTAAAATTTCAAAACCTTTGCCATTGACTACTGGGTTTGGATCCATAATTGGAGAAACAACTTTTGCGACTCCAGCTTCTGCTAATATACGCGCGCATGAAGGTGTTGCACCTTCATGGGAACATGGCTCCATAGTTACATAAACAGTACTACCTTTTATTTGATCCTTACATTTAGACATTGCATTATACTCTGCGTGAGGTCTGCCTGATTCTCCTGTTAAGCCAATGCCTATTATCTGATTATCTTTTTCTATCAAGCACGCTACTGAGGGATTTATACCTGTATTTCCGATATTTTTTTTTGCCAAATTAATAGCAATTCTCATGAAATTTCGGTTATACATTATCTATTCGTCGGAAGAACTTAATGGAGGCCTTAATTCAGCAACGAATTCTTCAAAATCGTCTGTTGTTTGAAAATTCTTATACACGCTTGCAAATCTAACATATGCTACATTATCTATCCTAGCTAATGTTTCCATAATAATTTTTCCGATCTTTTCAGAATAAACTTCTGTTTCTCCAAGGCTCTCTAGACGTCTAACTGTGCCAGTTATCATCTGATCTATTCGTTCTGGAGAAATAGGTCTTTTCTGCAGGGCAACTCTAACTGAACGGTCCAATTTGTCTCTATCAAAGTTTTCCCTTTTACCATTCTTCTTTACTACTACAAGGTCTCGTAATTGTACTCTTTCGTAAGTTGTAAACCTACCTCCACATGCGGGGCATGAACGCCTTCTTCTGATAGAGACATGATCTTCGGCTGGTCTGCTATCTTTTACTTGAGTTTCAATATTTCCACAAAAAGGGCAACGCATAGTACAAACATAATTTATTTTAAATAATAAATACAGTGTGCAAAAAGTTTTTTTTTACTTTGGTTTATTGGTCAAGAAAACTTCTTAACTTTCGTGATCTGCTGGGGTGTTTTAATTTTCTCAAGGCCTTAGCTTCTATTTGTCTTATGCGCTCTCTAGTAACGCTAAATTGTTGACCCACTTCTTCTAGAGTGTGATCAGTATTTACCCCTATACCAAATCTCATACGGAGCACGCGCTCTTCTCTAGGTGTGAGGCTAGCTAATACCCGTGTTGTTGTTTCTTTTAGGTTGCCTTGAATTGCACTTTCTAGTGGCAGCATTGCGTTCTTATCTTCAATAAAGTCTCCAAGTTGACTATCTTCTTCATCACCAATTGGTGTCTCCAAGCTAATTGGTTCCTTAGCTATCTTCATGACTTTTCTAACTTTATCTAAAGGCATCTGTAGTTTAGCAGCTAATTCTTCTGGTGTAGGTTCTCTTCCAATTTCGTGAAGCATTTGCCTGCCTGTGCGAACAAGCTTATTTATAGTCTCTATCATATGCACAGGTATCCTTATGGTTCTAGCTTGATCAGCTATAGATCTAGTAATAGCTTGCCTTATCCACCAAGTTGCATAGGTTGAGAATTTATACCCTCTGCGATATTCAAATTTATCGACAGCCTTCATCAGACCAATGTTTCCTTCTTGTATTAAGTCCAAAAATTGGAGGCCTCGGTTTGTATATTTCTTTGCTATAGAAATCACGAGCCGGAGATTTGCTTCAACCATTTCCTTTTTTGCTGATCTGGCCTCTTTTTCACCTTTTTGCACTTGCTTAACAATTCTTCGAAACTCAGAAATATCAACACCAATATATTGGCCAATTTCTGCCATTTCCGCTCTTAAATCTTTCAATTCATCTTTGCTCTCAGATGTAAATTTTGACCAACCCCTAGATTTGAGTTTGCTTATTTTTTTTATCCAAGAAGGATCTAACTCCGAGCCCAAATACTCGGCAATAAACTCTTTTCGATTGATCCTCGCTTGATCAGCTAGTTTAACAATTGCTCCATCAAGGGTCATAATTCTAAGATTAATCCCGTATAGTTGGTCAATTAAAGCCTCGATCCTATTTGTATGGAGGTGTAAAGAATTTACTAGCTGTACTATCTCAGTTCGCTTCCTTTGGTAGTCTAGTTCTTGGTTAGATGAAAATGTTTTCGATTGAGATATAGCGGCTTGCATCCTTGAATTTTGCATTTCCGACAGCCCTTGATAGGACGTGGCTATCTGATCCAGGGTATCTAACACTTGTGGCTTTAAGGTTGCCTCCATGGAAGCAAGAGACAAATTTGTTTGATCGTCTTCTTCTATATCATTTAGCTCTTCCTCAACTCCCTGGGAAAGGGATTCATCTAAGTCCTTGCTCTCAGATTTCTGAGATTCAGTTGTTGTAGAATTATCAATAGTAATTTCTGAATCATTTTCAGGATCTCCCTCGATTGAGCGCCCAAAAGTTGTTTCCAGGTCTATAACATCTCTGAGCATTATATCTTCATCTAGCAGTTCATTTCTCCAGATTGTTATTGCTTGGAAAGTAAGGGGGCTTTCACATAAGCCGGTAATCATAGTGTTTCTTCCAGCTTCAATTCTTTTTGCTATTGCGATTTCACCTTCTCTTGAAAGCAGTTCAACAGAGCCCATTTCACGCAGATACATTCTCACCGGATCATCTGTCTTGTCGTAGCTTTCTGAATTGCTGGATGCAGCAACTAACTCGCGTGATCCTGAGGGTTGCTCACCAAGAGTATTATCTTCCTCAGATTCTTCTTCGGTTTCTTCATTTTCTATTACATTAATGCCCATCTCTGAAAGCATTGCCATTATATCTTCAATTTGTTCAGAAGAAACTTGATCAGGTGGCATTACGGTATTTAGCTCGTCATATGTAATATAACCTCGATGCTTCGCCTGGGTAATCATTTTCCGTACAGTAGTCTGGCTCATATCTAGCAATGAATTGCTTGGATCCATATTTTCATTGCCAGATAAATCAGAATCTTTTTGGGACAACTAAAGCTCCTGTTTGCTATTACTAAGGGAGTAAATCCATTTTTTAAATTCGATTCGCCCTTAAAATGATTCGGACCTTACTCTTATGGTTTTTTCCATATTTTGTCATCAATGAATTTTTTTAACAATTCAGAGTTCTTTATGAAGCCTTCATCTGAGTCTAACTCCTTATCGTTTAAAGCCTCTGAAAATTTTTGAAAAGTTTCATGAGCTTCCTTAAGCCTTACTGTTAGTGATTCATCTGGAACGCCATTAATTTCTTCTGTGGCTTCATTAAATTCGTCAAAAAGTAATTTGTTTATTTCTTGTTTTTCTAATAACCTGCCAATAATACTTTCAACTTCTTTTTTATCTTCCAGTTGAAATTTCTCTTTCGAGGTCTGAGCAGAAAATTCCTGTAAAATTTTCCCGATTTCATTTTTTAACTCTTCCACTTTATATGTTGCAGGTATTTTGGAATTGCTTCTTGCTTCCACGTTAAGGTTTATTAGATCTCTTTTAATTTTCAGGAGCGATTTAGTGTTGTATTTTGCTGAAATAAACTTTTCAAAAATTTCAATTCCTACACTTTCATTGTATATTAAAAATGCTAACAGAAAACATTCTAGCTGAATTAAATTTTGTGCCAATAATTCAACGCCATCTTTGATAGTTAAATTCTTTTTTGCAACAGCGGAATTTTTTGTTTTTTCTGTTGGCTGATATAGTGTTAGAGAGTATCTCTTACTTGCCATAAATTTAGAACTTCTTATAGTGGCTTTATCAAAATCTTGCCTATTTTCGCCACTATTTTTTGAAAAAAAAGTCTTTTTTATTTTTTGAAAGTAATTGAAATACTCTCTTCGTAAGTTTTGGTCCAAAATTTTTGCTGTTAAAATTTTTAACCGATTATTAAGTGTGGAAATTCTTTCTGGACTATCAAAAATTAACCCATCTGTCTCTCGCTTCCATATGCATTCACTTAGGGAAATAGATTGGGTTAATAATTCCGTGAGGGGAGCACTGCCCCTCTCATTTACAAAGTCATCTGGATCATTCCCTTGGGGAAGAAAACAAAATCTTACTGTTTTATCGAATTGGATTAACGGGAGTAAAATATCAATTAGCTTATTAGCAGCTCTTACCCCTGCAACATCACCATCCATCATAATAATAGGTTCAGGAGAAATCTTCCATAGGAGTTCTAGTTGCCTCGAGGTTATGGCTGTTCCAAGTGGGGCAACACAGCTTTTGAATCCAAATTTATTTAGGCTAATCACATCCATATATCCCTCAACTACAATTAGACAAGATTCTTTTCTGTAATTAGCCCGGGCATTAGCAAAGTTGTATAGGTTGCTCCCTTTGTTAAAAATTGCTGTTTCGGGAGAGTTGAGATATTTTGCATTTTGTTCCGACTTTAGAGCTCTGCCGCCAAACGCAATTGATCTTCCTCTAAAATCATTTATGGGAAATATTAGCCGATTTTGGAAGCGGTCATAGAGTTTTGAGCTATTGTCTGATTTTAATGCCATTCCAGATTCTATTATTTCTGAATCTTGATAGCCTTTTTCCCTCAAAATTTTCACTAATGTTTCGGGTCCTTGTGGAGCGAAACCTAACTCAAAATCGGTTATTTCGGAATCCTCTATATTTCTTGATGAAAGGTAGGTGCGGGCTCTCATAGCTGAAGAACTTCCAAGCTGGGCTTTAAAGAAGTTTTTTGCCAAATTGACTATTTCTCTCAATGGTTTGTTTTTGTCTGCAACTTTTGTGATATGCCTGTCAGGTAAATTAACTCCTGCCTCATCCGCTAGGATCTTAACTGCCTCAATAAATGAAAAATTCTCAGCTTCCATTTTAAAGGTGATTGCATCTCCTTTTTTGTGACAACCGAAGCAATAGTAATAACCTTTAACATCGTCGACATGAAAAGAAGCTGTTTTTTCACTGTGGAATGGGCAGGAAGCCCAAAAATCTCCCTTTGAATGATTGGTCTTCTTTTTGTCCCAAGTAACTTTTTTAGAAATCAAGTTTGATATTGATGTCTTTTCCCTGATATCGTCCAATATTTCTTGAGAAATTATCATGCAGGGACATTATCAATTTTTTTTAAAGATTGCCATTGGTTTTCCAAGGATAAAATTTACATAAAATAGATTTGCTTCACCTATCAAAACGTTTGGCAAATATACTATAAACGAGTTAGAAAAAGTTCATTAATGCGTTATACTATTTAACTGATTAACATTCTATTAGGTTTTGATTGTGGCTCTAGAAAAGAAATACATAACATTGGTTGTGCCAGAAAATTTTTCTGGGCGGTTAGATACTTTTTTGCAGGGATCTTTGCCTGAAAAGTTAAGCCTGTCCCGATCAAAAGTAAAAAACTTTATACTATCTGGAAATGTAGGGCGAGGTGACAAATATGTAAGAGATCCTTCTAAAAAAGTTAAATCTATGGAAAAATTTTGGTTTTTGTTGCCAGAGATTAAGGTTTCAAAAATTGAACCTCAAAATATTGATTTGGATATAGTCTTTGAAGATGCAGATGTTTTAGTGGTGAATAAGTCGGCTGGAATGGTTGTGCATCCTGGTTCTGGGGTTTCTGATCAGACTTTGGTCAACGCATTGCTTTATCATTGTGGTAATAAAATTTCAACTGTTGGAAGTTGTGATCGTCCAGGCATTGTTCATAGGATTGATAAGTTAACTTCAGGAGTTTTAGTTGTTGCAAAGACAGAAAAAGCCTATCAAGGCTTGGTTCCTCAATTTGCTGATCATTCAATTTTTAGACGTTATATTGCAATAACTTGGGGTCGGATCAAGAAAAATATAAGGGATCACAAAAATTCTAATTTGAAGTATTCTTATGGTGATGATCAATATAGTTTATGCACCAATATTGGCCGCCATGGTTCTGACCGAAAAAAAATGGCTGTACTGAAGGTAGGTGGGAAAACTGCGATCTCAAAATTTAGGGAGAAAAAACATTTTTCGATAAAAGGAATTTCATTAGCGTCTTTAATTGAATGTGAATTGGAAACAGGTAGAACTCATCAGCTCAGAGTTCACCTTTCTCATATAGGAAATCCTATTATTGGAGATCCTACATACGGTAAAAGACATAAGGTTTCAATCAACTTAAATGAGGAGGTAAAAAAAATGAGAGAGTTTAAAAGACAGGCACTCCATGCTTCGGTTTTAGGTTTTAAACACCCAGTTTCTAAAGAATTTATGGTATTTAAGGCAGAGCCACCGGAGGACTTAAAAAGCCTGCTAGAGATGCTAGAAAACTTGTGAATTATAATTAGATAGTTTTATAGATAAAAAAATATCTGGAGACTTGATTAATATGGCCGTGACACTTATATGTCTTACGTAATTTAATTAAAGAGGTTTTTGTGGTGACTAATCTGCCAGTACCAAGTTCTGATCAAGGGATTTCGAAATACCTTCAGGAAATAAAGAAGTTTCCAATGCTTTCCATTGAAGAGGAATATATGCTTGCTAAGGCTTGGGTTGAACTTGGAGATACTAAATCAGCACATAGACTAGTAACTTCTCATCTACGTCTTGCCGCTAAGATCGCGAACGGATATAGAGGGTATGGGTTAGCACCGTCAGAAATAATTTCTGAGGCTAATGTTGGTCTCATGCAAGCGGTAAAGAGATTTGATCCTGAAAAAGGTTTTCGATTAGCAACATATGCAATGTGGTGGGTTCGGGCCAGTATTCAAGAATACATTTTACGTAGTTGGAGCTTGGTAAAAATGGGAACTACCAGCGCCCAGAAAAAATTATTTTTTAATCTCAGAAAAGCCAAATCTAGAATTGGGGCAATGGAAGAAGGTGACTTAAGACCTGAGAACCTTCGCAAAATTGCAAATGATTTGAATGTATCTGAAGAGGAAGTTTTATCTATGAATCGACGCCTTTCTGGTTCTGATGCCTCCCTTAATGCACAAGTAAAGAATGATGGAGAGGGTTCTTCGGAGTGGCAAGATTGGATAGAGGATGAAACGGCTGATCATGTTACTGCATTTGAAGAAAGTGAAGAACTTAAAGAAAGGTCTGCATTTCTGATGAAAGCTATGGCAGATCTTACCGATAGAGAGCAGGCTATTATTAAAGAGCGTAGATTGACTGATGAGCCAGCAACCCTAGAGGATTTAAGTAAAATATTTGCTGTCAGTAGGGAGAGGATTCGTCAGATCGAAGGTAGAGCATTTGAAAAACTGCAGTCTAAGGTCAAAGTCTTGGAAGAGCAGAAATTTTCCGGAAAAGAAGACGGTTTAGGCATATAGGTTCTATAAGCCGTAGAGTTTTGTAAACTTGAGATTTAAATATTCTAAAAACGGTTCAGTTGAAACTGGTACGCCTGTGGCATTTTTTATCAATTCAGTTGGGGTCACAGTCCTACCTTTGTTATGAATTTTTTTCCTCAGCCATTTAACAGTTTCTTTAAATTGACCGGTTTTAATATCTTCTTCTAGATCTTTTATTTCCTTTACCATTTTCTTAAATAAGTTGGCTGCATAAAGGTTGCCTAGCGAATAAGTAGGGAAGTAGCCGAAAAGTCCTGAAGACCAGTGTATATCTTGTAAGTATCCCTGATCTGGTGTTTTGATTTTCATATCAAAGTCCTTATAGAATCTCGAGTTCCATTCTTCTTCAAGTTGTTCAACCTCAATTTTTTCTAATATTAATTCTTCCTCTAATTCATATCTAATAAGTATATGCAGATTGTAGTTTACTTCATCTGAGTCCACTCTAATATAATTTGGGCATACGTTATTGGCCGCTCGGTAAAGTTCTTCTGAATTAATAAGGTCAAGATTTGGAAAGTATCTTTTTATAATTGGAAATAGGTATTCGCAGAATGCCTGTGATCGGCCTATTTGGTTTTCAATTAATCTACTTTGACTTTCGTGAAAACCCATTGAACACCAAGTTCCGATCGGTTGACCATACAAAGTCTCTGGAATACCCTGTTCGTAAAGTGCATGACCGACTTCATGCATGACTGAGGACACACAGCTAAGTGGGTTGCTTTCGTCAACACGAGTTGTTATTCTGGCGTCCGTCCTGTATCCTGATGAAAAGGGATGGAGACTTTCATCTAGGCGCCCAGAATCAAAGTCAAAGCAGAGGTCTTTTGCTATCTCCTTTGACATATTTATCTGTAAATTTCTATTAAATTTGCCTTTGATTTCCTTAGTGGGATCTTTTTTAGATAAGATTTTTTCTCTTAATTCCTTCAAAGGTTCTCTGATAGACTTCAAAGTTACCTTCAAGTCATTGTTACTCTGATACGGTTCAAATTTCTGTAAAAGTGCCTCATATCTGTCCTGATTGGTTTCTCGCAAGCAATCAGCTTCACTTCTCTTTAAGTCAATAATCTTTTTTAGTAATGGTATGAGATCTTCTGGCTGATTTTTACGCCTGGCATTGGCCCAAGAATCTTGAGCTAGAGCGGTGGTTTTTGCCAATTCGACTGACAGTTCTTTTGGAACCTTAGAGGCATTCCTATAGATTTTAGATATCTCATTTAGGTTTGCCATTTGTATTTTAGACAGTTTCTTATATGAGTGAACACTTTCAATCCAATTAGGAATTCTTTTGTCTGTTTTCAAATTGTGAATGAATTCTTCGAGGGTGGCCAACTGTTCCGCTCTGGCATAACTTCCATTTTTTGGCATCATTGTTTCCTGATCCCAGCACAGTAATTCACACGACTCCTCAAGGTGTTGGATTTTTTTAAAATGTGCTAAGATTTCATTATAAGAATGATCTATGGGTTTACCCCGTCCATTTCTTCTAGTTCATCAATCATTTTCGAAATCAAGTTAAGTCCTCTTTTCCAAAAGGCTGGATCAGTGGCATCTAAACTGAACGGCTTCAATAGTTCGGAATGGTGTTGTGAGCCTCCTGCCTCGAGCAGACGGAAATATTTATCTTCAAAACCATCTTTGGCCTCTATGTAATGTGCATATAATGCATTGACCAAACCATCTCCAAATGCATATGCATAGACATAAAATGGAGAATGAATAAAGTGAGGCACATAAGCCCAAAAAACTTCATATCCGTCCATAAAATTAAAAGTAGGCCCTAAACTTTCTTTAGATATTTTTAGCCAAATCTTGTTGATTTCTTCGGGAAGTAGCTCACCTTCTGAGCGGGCACTATGTAGTTTACATTCGAAATCATAAAAAGAAATTTGCCTGACAACAGTATTGATCATATCCTCAACTTTTTGGGATATTAATATTTTTCTTTCTAAAGGATTTTTGGTACTAGATAGTAGACTTTGAAAAGTTAACATTTCTCCAAAAACTGAAGCAGTTTCGGCAAGCGTTAAGGGTGTTTGAGATAGTGTTTCTCCCTGCTTAGAGGCAAGTGACTGATGGATGCCATGGCCTAGTTCATGGGCAAGGGTCATTACATCTCTTTGCTTCCCGAGAAAATTGACTAAAATATAAGGGTGGGCATCGCTAACAGTTGGATGGGAAAAAGCTCCAGGGGCTTTACCTTTTTTTAGACCGGCATCAATCCAGCTTTTATCAAAAAAGGGTTCTGCTAAGGATTTCATTCTTTTATCAAATTTTCCAAAAGCGTTTAGAATAATAGATTTGGATTCTGCCCAAGTATAGTTGTTGTCCTCATCAAGGTAGATTGGAGCATTCCTGTCCCAAATTTCTAACTTTTCTAAACCCATCCACTTGGCTTTAAGTTTGTAGTATCTATGAGAAATTTTTGGATAAGATGCTACAACAGCAGACCTTAGAGCTTCAACCACTTCTGGCTCAACATCATTAGATAGATGCCTAGCATGTTGAGGTGTTGGAAAATTTCTCCACTTATCTTCAATTGATTTTTCTTTTGTTAATGTATTTGTGATTCTAGTAAATAGAGAAATTTTTTCTTTAAACACTGTTGCTAAAGATCTTGCTGCCAATTCACGCTTTTTTCTATCAGGATCAGAAAGTAAATTTAATGCTTCCTCAAGCTGTAGGGGTTGAGTTTGACCATCAACCTTAAAGGACAGTGATACCATTGTCTCATCAAATAACTTGTTCCATGCAGAAGTGCCAACGGCTGACTTTTCATGAATAAATTTTTCCAATTCATCACTTAATTGGTGAGGTTTGTTTGCTCTCATTCTTCTGAAAGCTGATTTGTATCTCATGAGATCTTTGTTATTTCTCATCATTTTTCTTAATGCACTGTCTGATATTCTATTAAACTCTAAAGAAAAGAAAACAAGGTCTCCGGTCATAGCAGTTAGTTTTTCTTGGCAATCCGCAAGAAACTTTACACGTGAGGGCTCGTCTGTTTTCTGGTAATATCTAAGAGCTGCATAGGACATTATCCTTGCAATCTTTTTTTCTATTGCTTCGTGTTCAAAAATGCAGTTGAGAAGTTCTTGATGGTTAAGTTTATTTAATTTCTCTTCATATTTAATTTTAAAGCTTCTTATGGATTTTTCTAGCCAATTTAAATCTTTTGAAATTTTTTTTGAAGTTGGTGATACATATAGATCAGATAAATCCCAAGAAGGTAACTCATTTAATTTTGAATATTTTTCTTTCATGAAAATCTATTTATATGTCTACAATCAAATATCTCTATTTATTGGTGAGTAAGTTTTATCTTTTCCCAAGCATTATTAATTCTTAATATTCTGGCATTTGCAAGCTTTATAGCCTCCTTAGGAAGACCTTTAGCCAGAACTCTGTCTGGATGATTTTCTATTACTAATTTTTTCCATTGTCTACGAATATCCGTTAGTTTGTCATTTGGTCTCATATTTAAAATTCGATATGGAGTATCTACTTCGTTATATACATATAGGGATTTAAGAGATTTAAGATTGTTGGCAGGTATAGAGAAAATTGAAGAAACAGTATTTATAAACTTATCTTCTAGTGGATGATATTCACCATCTGCGGCGGAAATAAAAAGGAGACCTTCAATCAAGTTTGTCAATAAAGCTTCTTTTTTATGCAACATTTTTGATATTTTTCTAGCATAAATTTCATATCCTGAAACGTCTTGACGTGCTAAATTATACACCAGAGATACATATTTTTCTTGCCCTTGTGGGATGTCAAAAATTTGCTTAAAAGCTTCAACTTCTTCTTTCGAAACAACGCCATCTGCTTTGGCCATCTTTGCACTAAGAGCGATTACTGCTATAGTGAAGCCTATTTTTTTTTCAGGAGGTGTGGCAAAATTTTGAAAGATGTTTGAAAGGGCTTCGCCTTCAACTAATGACCTTATTGCTTCCCCAATTTTTTTCCAAATTGACATAACATATTTTTACCATATTTTCATTTCCATACAAAATATTAACAGCAGTTCTTTTGTATTAATTTTTAGTAACAGAAGACAGGTTGTTCAAAGAAAGTAGTTTATAATGTGGGAATTTTGGATTGATAGGGGAGGTACTTTCACAGATGTGATCGCCAGATATAACTCTGGACCCTTCTTGACAAGAAAAGTGCTTTCGGAAAACCCTAATTTATATAAAGATCCAGCAGTTGAAGCCATTAGATATTTTTTGAGTCTTGAAAAAAATAGTCAAATTCCTTTAAGAAAAATCAAATCTATTCGTATGGGTACGACCGTGGCAACTAATGCGTTACTTGAAAGAAAGGGTGCTCAAGTTGTGTTGGTTACAACATCGGGATTTCGGGATCAATTAAGAATAGCTTATCAGAATAGACCCAATTTATTTGATAGAAATATAATATTGCCTTCAAAACTATACCAGGAAGTTTTGTCTGTTTCAGAGAGAGTTCGCGCCGACGGTTTTGTAGAAAAAGAACTTAATGAGGACAAGCTAGAAGCTGATTTGAGAAAACTTCATAATAAAGGTTTTAAAGCTTGTGCAATATTGTTTATGCATGGATATCGCTTTAGCGAACATGAAAAAAGAGCAGCTAAAATTGCTAAATATGTTGGGTTTGATCAGGTCTCAGTCAGCCATGAGGTAAGCCCATTGGTTAAATTTGTGAGTAGGGGTGATACTACAGTTTTGGATGCCTACCTGACACCAATAATAAAAAAATATGTTTCTGGGTTTTTAGAGTCTTTTGATGGTTCTCCAGGTGAAAAGTTGAAGTTTATGAAATCTGATGGCGGCATGACTACATTTAGTAATTTTAGAGGTAAAGATGCCATTTTATCAGGCCCTGCCGGTGGTGTTGTAGGTGCAGTTAAGACTTCATTATCAGAGAATAGAACAAAAATAATAGGCTTCGATATGGGTGGAACATCTACCGATGTTTGCCATTATTCAGGGTCATACGAGCGAACTTTTAATTCTATTATTGACGGTGTTAGAGTTACGGCACCTATGATGTCAATTCATACCGTTGCAGCAGGTGGAGGAAGTTTATTAAAATTTGATGGAGTTCGTATGAGAGTTGGTCCAGAAAGCTCTGGAGCTAACCCAGGCCCAGTTTGCTATGCCAATGACGGAGTACTGTCTTTGACAGATGCCAATATAGTCACAGGAAGGTTGCAGCCAGACTTTTTCCCTAAGGTTTTTGGTAAGGAAGGAAATTCTGGTATATCTTCAGAAAAATCTTTTCAGGCATTCAAGACTATTTCTAAAAATTTGGATAAGAGTGAAGAGGATGTAGCTGAGGGGTTTATTCGAATTGCTATAGATAATATGGCAAATGCTATAAAGAAAATTTCTGTCGAAAAAGGTTACGATATCACAGAATACTGCCTTTCTACTTTTGGAGGTGCAGGTGGGCAACATGCTTGTGATATAGCGGATGTTTTAGGGATAAATGAATGTCTTATAGATAAGAACGCTTCCCTTTTGTCTGCACTTGGAATGGGTTTGGCAGATTCTACTTCATCAAAAATCAAGACTATTGAACGGGAACTAAATGAGGCGTCTTTTATTGAAATGGCAGCTGAATTAGATAATCTATCGGCAATAGTTTCTGATGAACTGATATCACAGAATTTTCAAGAATATTCAATACAGATAGAAAATTCTTTATTCTTAAAGATTAAGGGGACTGATACACC
>Ga0208277_1001232_pt1 | contig 15014 bp, 10 predicted proteins | sample ETNtaG_5_FD_185782 | JGI IMG/M metagenome (GOLD analysis project Ga0208277, IMG submission 185782) | Marine microbial and viral communities from oxygen minimum zone, Eastern Pacific Ocean - ETNP201406SV205 (SPAdes) (version 2) | ecosystem: Environmental > Aquatic > Marine > Oceanic ...
GACCGTAATGGTTTAGTTGAAAGATATATAGGTTTGTAAGCAGATCTTTTACAAGATCATATTTAGGGTCTATTTGAAGTTCAGCTGTTGCTAGCTGAATACAACGTAAGCTCGTAAGCTAAACCTGGAGAGAGACCTATTTCACTATTTTAATATAGTCAAACGTTTACTATCCACGGGGAGTTTAACCTGGTGGGCTTTATATCACAATGAGGTATAACCTGTGATCATCTAATCTTTTGAAACTCGCCCGATTGTACACGTTTACTTCGTTTACTTTAAGCTTAAACTTGACTTGAGTTACTTATCCTAGGTACCATGGTACCACTGGTACCACATACCTGGTACCTATGCACTTTCTACACAAAAATTCTTTCTTGAACTGGAAAAAAAATTGAAAAAAAATCGTGGCCATACATCCCAAAAATTGGCCTTATCCCAAAAATGAGGAAAAAAATTTTCCCTTCCCTCAGTTTTTGACGGACCGGGAGGCGGTCCAAGGGAGCTCTAGTCCCGATACCCTAAAAGTTCTTCTTGTTCAAAGAAAAGCACCCTTATTGTTTCTTCGCCCTTCATCATTCGCTTAATTTACCCCTTTTTGTCTACGTGAGAAACAGCAAAGCTGTGATAACTCATGCAAAGTGACGAAGTTGTTTGGCAGGTAGGATTTAACTGTACTCCAAGTACCTCTTTATGTGACCTTAAACAACGACAAGATTATCAACCATGGGCACTGTAGCTATAAAGTTCAAAAGGACCAAGCTCTTACATTTTGTAGGAATATATACAATGTGACTGGATTATGCAATAGAAGTTCTTGTCCGTTGGCAAACAGTAATTACTCTACGATATTAGAACAAAATGGTAACGAATCCGGCTTTTCGTAATTTTTAGATTAAAGCCTTTAAATTCAATTTTAAGGTACTTTATTTCTTTGTCTCAAGAGTGTAGAGAGAGCACACACGCCAGCCACTATGTGGCAGCTTAAACGTTTGAATGAAAACTATGACGAAGCATTCCGTCAGGTTTCCAAGGCTTTGGAATATTGGTACACTTGTTCGAGCAGTTTGTTTCGTGCTGACCCTTTTATTACAGGCCTAAATTCATTGTGCATAAGAACAAGCAAAGGCTCACTAAAATTACGCAATACTTGATACGGGCACGTAATCTCGCAAATAATACAAAGTAATTTGTTCCGAGAGCTTTCATCTGTGTTTCTAAGTGCTCTTATAATAGAGGGAAATTTGTTTCTATCCCAAAAATGAAGAAGAAAAAAGAAGAACGTTCAGAGGGAAAGGTATTCTATATAGAACTCTGATATTTAAATTCTTACTTTGAAATAAAGGCACAAATTGCTGCTCGGATTGATAGCTCAATTGAACAGGAACTATTGGTATTCGTATGATTTAAATGATTAAATTAATATTCAAACAAATTGTGCAGAAGCGATTGAAATCTGGTCTTTATGATGATATTTACAGTTTTTCTTCCTCTCAATATGAAGGAAAAATTGTTGAACAGAAGGTAATAATTTCATTGTCTACCCATGAAGATGTGACTGATTCGGTATTGAAAGGAAAAGGTTCAAGTAAAAGAAGATCATTTACAGCATAGGAGTGCCTTGGTATTTAACTTTTTAAGAGAAACTAATAGTTTAATAGAATTGCAATGATTTCAGAAGCAGAAGAAAATCAAAGAACGGAGAGAACATGTTGAGTTAGAATATGAGTGAACTATAAATGTGTCCAAATCCCTTCACGAATAGATAATTACCAATGGAACTCTCCAGTAGCCTTACTGAAAGTGTAATCTTTCCCATTGATGTTCATCATACCTTCCTTCAAAACACATTTCCATTTTGATTTTGAACGTGTCACCTTTTCAAACTGAGCCAAAATCAAATTTGAAATATCATCCTGTAACTCAGCAGCATCACCTAGAACATACCATTATACATTAGAAAGAATACATCATATTATTTACCATTTGAATTATCGTCACTGTCCGAAATATCATCACTGAATGTATTCAAACTTCTAGCATTTTCATGGTGCAGAACTAGCTATAGTAAAAGCATCACATATTAATTATTTTATTTACATTAAGAGCTCAATTCACCTAGCAACTTTTTTAACGAATAAGATCTGCAATAACTTTGACTCACCTCTTCTTTGTTCATCTGCAACGTTTCTGGCCTTTATTATATTTGCATGGTTTATTTATGAAAAGATTTTGGTAACGAAATACCTCTCCTAAAAAGTAAAATTAGAAAAAGAGAAAGAGAAAGTTTTTGATGTATCCTACAGAAGTTTCTCCATCACCAGTGATTGGTTTAGTCCTAACTGAATCTAAAGCTAGTAATCTTTGCTCCCATAACTGCATAGTGTAAATTATCCGTTCATTTTACTAAAAAAACAGCACACACCGTAGCCAGTTTCTGAAGATGGGCTTCCGAAAGTTGTTCAGTAGAAAAATCCACCTTGTACAGTTTTGAAATATCTTCTTCACCCTTTTATAATTAGAACGATGTGTACCTTCACGCTGTCAGTGACCTCTTTTATTACTTCATTGAAGAATGTGGGAATGCTCATTTATAAGCCCGAAACAAGAGAGGCAAAACTCTCAATAGTGTTTTAGGTACCGTACTTTACTAGAACTTCTTTTAAAGAATTATTTAGGCCGTCGGACATGATATATATATGGAGAAACAGGTCAAATTATTTGTTTTTCTCGTAATTTCATAAATTCATACCCCTTATGGTACCACTGGTACCGGGGTACAACACATTTTTAACAAAAAAGCAGCCTATGGGCTGCTTTTTTACAATAGGCAAAATTTGAGGTTTCACGACGCTGAACGCGCACACTGAAGCATTCATCCAAAACCTGCCTTCACAAGTTGTAACAATTCTTATCCATCGTTTGTTATCGTTTTATACAATTTTTGTTTTAATATTAATGTTTCTACGAGTATTCGTAAACGATTACCGTAAAAGTCAAAATATGGTCATGCACACATTTTTTGAGACTTTCCGAGGTGGGATAGGACAAATAAAAAATACGGGAACGCCTAAATTAAAATAACGCTTGTTTTGATACTGTGCCACACGAAAATCGAAAATGCACTCCAAACTTAATGAAAGCGCTCCCTATTCGCTTTTCACTTCATGATTGTTCTTTTCGCGGTGAGTTTCGACGATTTGTTTTCATAAATGGAGCGCATCGTGAAAGTAGAGAAAATCAAACAGCGAAGATGCCCAGATGTATACCTTCTTGTATATTTTTGGCACATTTATTCAGTGGTATTAGCGCACCAATAAATCCTTCGAATTCTTTCTAAACCACATAGAGTGATAACAGGGGTATTGTCTCAACATATGAAATGGGACCGGGCTTTCGTGGCTATTTAACTACTTTTCATATCTGTAAGTTTTGAGTGCGAGCGCTGATTCATCAACGTCGCGGCCATTTTTGGAAATTTTTTGTAGGTAGATGGTAAAAATGATAAAAATGAAATTAAAAAACAAGTGATTTATTTGTACGTCTGCTATCCGCCGGGCCTGGTGGATGGTAGACCCGATAAAGAACATCAAAAAAAATCCACAATTCCGCTTGTAATTCTTCCCCGACTCCGTGGAAGGGCTCATAGGTTTTGAAACACTTGGCTTATTCTCAGGAGGTGTTTTTGCTACAGGAACGTGTTATTCAAACTAATTGTAGGTTGAAATCCTGCAAGGATCGCCTGCTCATGCCGCTTTCCCTGAGGCATATTTCACATATCCGTACAAGTTGCAATGAGATTGGGGCTAAATCTTTTAGAACGCGAGAGTCTTGTAAATTATCTGTTCCCAAAGCAGTAAACGATCCCAAAGCGAGAAAAGTTCCCAAAACCGAAGAATTCCTGCGGGAGCATATATTGGAACTGGCCCCGTATAGCTCAATTGTACCATTTGATGTTCTCTCAGGTTTGTGATACTTTGCCAACTGAATTTTTGCCGAACTAACTTCTTCGAAAGAAAAACTTCGTAGGCCAACTTCCGATATAGTTAAGTTAGATGCAAACGAAAATCCATATGGTCCACCCCCGGGTAAATGCATTTAATGATGCGACATTCATAACTCACTTGTCGAATTTACAGAGGTCTTTTCTGCACTCAAAAACATCGAATTTCCTCACATCTATCCTGACCCTGAGTCACGGAAACTTAGGGGGCTGTTGGTAAAATCCTTCATGTTTAATAGTTCTTTGCTAAAATTAATCAATTTCAGGCTCAGGAATGTAGAATTCCTGTAGAAAATATTATGATTGGTTGTGGCGCAGATGAGGTGAGCGAATACTATTCTACTATTCTAATACTTACTATCTTCATCTTCCATAAAAAGCTTATCGACTTGGTCCTGAGAGCTATTCTTGAACCGAAGGATGTCCTCATTAATACACCGCCAACGTTTGGGATGTATGAATTCGATTGCAGCATTAATAGTATGTGTGAAAATATGCTTTCTTTGACTTTTATTGTTTCGCTTTTTAGATGGAGTCACTGTAAATGTTCCTCGAAAGCCTGCTCCTAGTTTTGGTATAGACGTTAAATCTATAAAGGAGGCTGTCTTAAAGAATAGTGCAAAAATTTTGATGTTAACTTCACCAAATAATCCAGATGGTTCAGTTATAAGCCGTGAAGAAATCGAGGAGCTTTTAGAGCTACCATGTCTTGTGGTTTTAGATGAAGCATACATTGAGTTCTACGGTGTTGAGCATAGTTTTATTCAAGAAGTTCCAAAACGGCAAAATCTAATTGTCCTTCGCACCTTCAGTAAACGTGCTGCTCTTGCTGGTACAGAAAACTTCATAACTTTTAGATCCGTCAGTATTTCTTTTTTTGTTAACAATAGGTTTACGAGTTGGATACGGTGTTTTCCCACTTCGTCTTATTGAATATCTGTGGCGGATGAAACAACCATACAATGTTTCAGTTGTTGCCGAACTAGCTGCTTGTGCTGCTTTATCAAACCCAGTTTATCTAGAGGTTTCTTTAAAATTCGTCTAGTGTACCTTTACTAACTTTACACTCAACCAGGAAGTGAAAAATGCCATTGTGATGGAGCGTGAAAAAATGTTCAAAATGATGTCAAGCTTTTCTTTCCTTGAACCTTACAAGTCTCAATCAAACTTCATACTGTGCAGGTAATCCTTTTTTCAAGCTTAATGTGTTTCTAAAAATCTTAAAGGGTGACGAATGGTCGTGCAGAGGAGTTGAAAAGTTTCCTTGAATCTGATGGAATCATAGTAAGATACTACAGTAGTCCTCCTGAATTATCTGGATGTATTCGAGTCTCAGTTGGTCTGCCAGAGCACACTGTTCGACTTAAGATAGTGCTTATGAAATACATGGAAATTTCAGGAAAGTAGATTGTTTTTGTTTTCCGGGTTACTGCCTTAAATCGTGAAAATCGTGAGATGGGTTTCTAGTTTCTTCGGGAAGGGTCTTAGCTTGTGCGATTAACAATCATTTTATAACTTTGTGTAATGTCAATTTTTACTTTGTGGTTGTTTAGCAAAGTGAAATTTACTTGTAATTCCACCTGCAACGTTACAAGCTTGCAATTTTTTCGTTTTCATTAACTTATCATCTGTTAGCAAAATAAATCGCTGTTTCAAAATGATTCTGTTGCCTAATATAAATAAGTAAGAGGTGGAGGGCTTCAAAATGGGAACACCTTCCAAATATGATCTATAAATCTGTGCCTCAAGGATATCTTTTCGCTTTACAAGATGTTACGCACGTTTTAATATTTTCAATTCAGAGGGCAAGTTACAGAATTATTCACCTTGGAGCTCGTACGTAACTCAGCAATTTCTGGAGCGTTATCATGCAAAAGGGTTCCCTACAACTGAACCATTATCGCACTAAATCATTAGTTTTACACCTACTTGAAGTTCACATATGCACCACCCCTGACTTCTGAAAAAAAAATCAAAAAGGCAATGAATAAAGCAACTTTTACGTGTTAGCCATCCTTCAAAAAACAAGTTCCTCTATTCAGTAACTGTAAAGATGCTTCAAAACATATACTTTCTTTAATCTGTGTTCAATAAAAACTTGCAGATAATCACAGCTACCTCTATAGTACGTGATGTTATTGAGAGTTATCGATAATACACTAAGTGGAGTACAGTTGGTAAAATATTCATTTTTCTTTACTTTTCTCCATTTTCCTCTTCTTGACGCCGAAACACTAAACAATTGTTTGGAAGGGAAATTATAGTAGAGGAATATTGAAAAAGATGTATTTTCCTTGCGCAGATGGTTGAATTTGTAGGAATGTTCATGCATGTATTTCCTCTCGGAATGTGTACAAGTAACGACTTGTTCTCATACAAACTGAAATAACGACTTCGAAATATTTGCCCCGTCAGAACTTCCTTTGAAAAGTCTAATTTGCCCAGCACTCACTTTTTGAAGTGTACAAAACTTCGCCACTGTTTCCATCACTGCTTCTCCTGCTTCTTTACTATCATTTGTAAGACAAATAACAAGCCCACCACAGCCTCCACCAGTGATTCTTGCACCAAAAATGTGAGGAATATCCAATAAATTAATCAAAATTTCTGTTGTGGGAGAGCCCATTGAGCAGCGAGAGTAACTTAGGTGAGATTCACGCATTAGTGCGCCTAGTGAATACCCATCCGCTTCATCTAAATCTCTATGAAGGATTTGCTCAAATTTTCTTGCTCGTACATCTTCACGAAGAGCAAGATTGACTGAAGCTCTTATGTAATATACTGCATCTTTGGATATTGGTAGTGTTATTTTATCCCCATGATCTAAACCATAGATTTCAATGAACTCATTTCCTGTAATAGCCTCGGGTAAGTTCATTTCAATAAAGTCGTGCAAAATATTGACTTGTTCGGAATTGAACACTCTATTTATAGAGCAAAGGGTTTCGAAAGTTCTGAATAGGAGTGATTCTTTAATAATAATATGACGTCCCATAAATGCAGCTGCTCTGACTCGGCCATAGCTACTATTACCATTAAAGTGCCGCACAGTACTATCTATTCCCCACAATTTTAAATATTTCTTAGAGAACTCTAATTGTTTGCCCACCAAAGGAGGCAAGGAACAAGTGAAAGGAATTAGATGCTTTAATTTACCGTGATAACATGCTAATTGGTCCATTATTCCACAAGGCACGCCAGCAATAGCATTCTCCGCAAAAAAGGAGTAAAGAGGTGCATGTTTCCGGGCTTTCTTTATACTTGGGGAATGTCCAAACAGAGATAAAAACGCCATGCAGGAAGCAATTTCTACGGCTGCAGATGATGAAACCCCTTTTCCCTCTGGGACAGACGAAGTAATATAAATAACAAAATTATCCCTGGTTGAAAGCCGAATATCATTCTCTTTGGCGCATATGAAAATAGGCCCAATAATGTAAGCAGACCAACTTTTATACCGAGAGAAATTGTAGTTCAAATTCTCATATTTTTGAAGAGTTGTTTCCTGATTGTTAAGGAAAAAGATGCACATAGGGATTTTCACAAATTTTTCCGTATGTTCTCCAGATTTATTGATAGACGTTATTGCGATTGTACCTTTACCTACTTTCTTAGATTTCCATTTTCTTTGAATATAAACAGTGGTATGAGATTCAATAGGCATTTGGATCACTCTGGAGCCAGAATAATCCGCTATACCACCTATCACGTCCAATCTTCCTGGAGAACTAGCAATATGAATCGGATATTTTGTATCAAAGCCAAGTGCAGCAAGGTTGCTTGGAAGTTGACCACCGCTTGCACCCATTTTCTCCTCTCAAAATTAGACTGAAGTATTACAGGTCTGTGCCATAGGTCTTGTTCTTTTGAATTTAAATGAGTCTAGAAAATATCGTGGAACTAATATTCTGGAATCAGGAAACTCAATGAAGATGAAATGCAGAGTAAAACTGTTAACTCGAATTCAGGAGTTCGCAGCCAACAAAGATTTTCTGGATTTGGTTATTCGCTTCGTGCATGTTGAAACTGGGTAGTAAAGCGAGTTGTAAAAACTGCCATATTTCCTTCATCACTCACTCCATTGTACTTCACAGATTTTCAGTAGTGCTTTCTATGCTCTATGCTAGCGTTGACACCACTGTGTTGTTGTTACGTCCGGAAGATCTCAGGAACTGGTTTCTCGTTTTATGCAGGATAATGAGCAACTTTAGGCAACTTAGAATCAAAGAGGGCGTTGAAGTCTCTGAATAAATACTCTACACCCTAAATGTGGGAGATTTTTTGAGGAATTGAAAGGGATGCTATCCTTTGGTATCGGGGTACAATTGCAACGCCATATCGATAAATCTTATGCTAGGCGCTGTTCTAATTTTTTTGTAGTTGCTATGTAACGAGTGCTTTTAAATAAAAGTGTCATCCGATATTCTATATGTTACCGTTTCGACTTGAGTACATTGTGCTGTTGGAGTACCCTGGTACTTATTTCAGAAATTAAATAAATTTTTTGGATCTGTTCTAAATAAGCTTTACCGGGAGTGAGAGAACTCACTCACGCTTCATTCTTTTCTTGGTGGCTTTAGTTGCTGAGGTCTCTTGAATTTGACTAGCTTCCTGGAAACGCTAGCCGATATTTATATCGTCTAAGAATTTTAAAATGGAGAAAATTTTGGGGGAGAGAGAGAAGAGAAGAAAACAGATGACGGATTTAGGATTGATAAATAATACCTTCCGAACTCTGGTTAGCAGTTCGGAAAGCAATGCTGCGTCGGATAAACTTATCAACGAGCAAAAACCTCCACGCGGTTGGTTGCATTGCCCTTCTCAAAGTAAACCCATCAGATTCTTCATTGCTTCAAAAACTCCTTTGAGTAGTACTTATGACCCTTATATTCCTAAGAAGCTACGCTATAGTCCCCTCCAAGCCTTGAAATTGGCGGAGAGTGTTGGCATAAAAATTAACATGGTGATTGATTTAACAAATACGAGTCGATACTATGACCCTATTGCTTTCGAACGAGAAGATATTCGTTACATTAAAATACAGTGCGAGGGGAGAGATGGTCCACCAGACTCATATGCAATAAGTAAATTCATCTACACTGTTCAAAGCTATCGAGCGACCGTGGAAACAGAGGAATATTTAAGTGGGTCTAAGTCTGGTGTTTTAGTTCACTGTACGCATGGTTTCAATAGGACTGGGAGCATGATTGTTCACTATTTACAGCGTACTGAACAGTGGCCAGATCTGAACAAGCATATTATAAATTTTTCAGAATGTCGACCTCCTGGTATCTACAAGCATAACTATGTAGCGAAACTTTTTGAAAATTATCTTGAAATTAAACAAGATTCTCTGGTTTTCCCAGATATACCGTCATGGAAGCATTCTGCATTTGCACCCCCAGTTTCAGCATGTGAAATCAAAGATTTATTTAGTGCACAAAAATTGTCACAAATGCAGGATAAATTCTTTTCAGAAAAAGATACATATCCGGTTCCCCTGCAATATTCAGGAATGGAATTTTCACAGATCAGAACCCCGCTGATGGAGATAGACGATGTACTCGGAGAAGAACTATGTGATGAGCAAATATTGGAAGTACAAAAATTATGCACATGGATATGTTTTAACGGTAAAAGTCTGGAAGGAGCAACAAAAAATAAACTTGCTTTCCCGGGTTCTCAACCTGTCAGTCTGAGTAATGCGAATCTCCGTATGATTCGAGAGCAAAAATACAGTGTTACATGGAAAGCTGACGGCATACGATACTTATTACTTATTTTGCGAGATGGTGCATACTTGATCGACAGGAAATTTGCTATTCGACGTATTCAAATGCGGTTCCCACTTTCCGGTCAAGATATTAATAAAGTGCATCACATTACTCTACTTGATGGTGAAATGGTGCTGGACTTTGATCCTGATTCAAAACTGATGATACGAAGATACTTAGCTTATGACTGTATGGCTTTCAACGGGGAGCTGCTAGCTGATAAACCATTTTTTCATCGATTTGAGATACTCAATTCCGAGATAATCGAACCAAGAAAGCGCTTTTTCAGTGAGATGCGAAAATCAAATTACTACGATATTGAACGTGAGCTATTTTCTATTCGGCAAAAGAAGTTTTATCCAATATCTTCGACAAGAGTTTTACTTGAAAATTTTATTCCAAATCTTTCTCACGATTCGGATGGCTTAATATTTCAACCTCAAAGTTCAAGGTATGAACCAAACACTTTTAATGCTTTGTTGAAGTGGAAGTTTCCTGAAATGAACTCAGTAGATTTTCTTCTGAAATTCGAGCGAACATCAGGCATTAATTTCGAGCCTCACCTATATGTTGGAGGTAGGGACGGAAAATTGATAAGAATAAAAGATAAAATCTGCTCTTGTACAACTGATCTCATAAACTTTGATGGTAAAATAGTTGAATGCTCGTGGGATCTTAGAAACAATGAATGGATATATATGCGTACAAGATTAGATAAGACTGCTCCAAATTTTGTTACAGTCTATGAAAATACTGTGATGTCCATTAATGATAATATTACTAGTGAGGATATTCTAAAACTAGCAGAATCTTGTTCGAAACTGGAAGAAAATATGAACTTTCAATAAAACTTTTCTTTTGAAAACATGGATACACAGAATAAGTATTAATGAATAAGCTTTGTCAACTTCATCTTAGATTATAAATGAATAGAAACCTTTGTCTAATTCTATAGGTGCCCTAAGAATCGATTTAATTACGTTATTTGAATTTAATTGGAGCTTTTGATTTTTTTATTCTTTCCTTCTCAGCTTTCCGCTCCGCTGCAGTTTTCTTCGAGTTGTTCTGAACCTCTTTCAAGTCAGCTTCTTCAGCGTCCAATCCCTTTTTCAATGCTCTTCTATCGGCCACAGACATACCCTTTGATTTTCCAGCGATTGCTTGGATCTTAACAATTCCATTACCAACAAGCCAAGTTTCGTTGCAGAGCCTATTTACAAAGGCATCGTTATGAGAAATCATAATAACTCCACCTTTAAACAAAGCTAACGCATTCGTTAAGGCAGCTAAAGTATCGTTATCTAGATAATTTGTAGGCTCATCCAAAGCTATTACGTGTGGATTTATCCACATAGCTGCTGCGAGTACAAGACGACTTTTCTGACCTCCACTCATTCTTCTGATCTTACCCATGGCGAGGTCTTCATCGATACCAAAATTTTCTAGGTGCATTCTTACTTCTTCTTTGGTCAATGGGCGTAAATCCATACCACTTTGCATTGCTTTTAATTTCTCATCGAAATTTCTCACCATTTTCATGACATACTCATCTTTACGTTCAAGTGAGGAAAGCATTTCCCAGTCTGTGTCATGATCATCCCTTCCAGACCTTCTACACTCGTAGAACAAGTGTTTCCCGCGTTCTTGCCGGCCAACAATTTCACATATATTTCCCCTCTCCCGAGAAATAGCAAACTCTTCCTTTGACAAATTGTGAGAAGAGCGCTTTGCAATTTCCCGATCTCTGCCTTGATAAAAACGATTTTGTAGGTATTCTAAAGGTGTATTGTTGACAGACTCTTCAAGATGGTGCATGGAATGTTGAGCAATGTAAGCCAAACGTAAATTATGGTGAACCCAAACCTCCCCAATCCCTTCGTCAGCCTTTAGTTCTCCAATTAAAAGCTTCATTAGGGTGGTTTTACCCGCACCATTCATGCCAATAATAGCAACTCGAGAATTTTGAGTTATTTTCACAGTTGCTGATTTCAAAATGGGACTCTCTGCTCCAGTATACTTAAATGAAACTTCTTTCATATACATAACTACTTTAGATCTACTCTTAACACCCTCCAGATTCCCTGGCACCGGAAAAATAACTGGTTTGATGTGCGATGCATCTATATTATCGATAGCAAAGTTGATCTCTTGTTTTGTAGATGTGCCTTCATTCTTCGTTGTTATCTCACCTTCCTTCGTAATTGCATTGCTTGGCGAAGGAAGAGCAGCAACAACTTCAGGCTTCAGTGACTGAAAATCGCGAAATTTCATGGGATAGTATACCAAGCTCTTTTCGGAAATATGAATGACATCTGATAAAACTTCACTCAAAAAGTCATAATCATGAGATACAAGGCAAATAGTTGTTCCAGTCAAACTTTTCAAATAGTCTATTAACCATGCGATTGCATCTGCATCCAAATGATTCGTAGGTTCATCGAGTAGAAGTACATCAGCATCCCAAAGCATAGCACGTGCTATTGCTAACTTCATTCTCCATCCACCACTGAGAGACTGGATAGTACCATTCATTTTAGTTTCATCAAAACCAACATTGAATAAAGTTTGTTTTATTACTTCGCGAGAAATATGATCTGGAACTGAACTCAGCATGAAATCAAGAACAGTTTCCTGTTCTTCAGACAGAATTTCATGTTGAATGTAATAAACACTCACGTCTTGAGGAAAGTTGGAAATATCTTTTTTGGCCACCCGATTAAGTAGTGTCGTCTTTCCAGTTCCGTTCTGTCCAACTATGCCATACGTGTGTCCACGTTCAAGCACAAAATCAGTGCGCTGTAGTAGTACTCGACCTGCAAACGCTAGTATTATTCCTTCAAGCTCGACAATGTAATCTTTTGGCGTAGAGTCGTTCAGTGACGAAGCCTCCAATCCTTTGTATGCCAAGACTGCATCTTCTGCTACTTTTTCTGCCAAAGCATAATCGAGTGAATCTTCGAGAATACAGAAGAGTTCACGACAAATATCTTGAGACAAAATATTTGGGGGCATTCGAATTGGAGCAACCGTCAACATCCAACCCCCTACACGAGCCACATGCGTCAAAACAGCTGGATCGATTTTAACTGAAGATGCTTCAAGGGCATCATACATGTATGAAGCAGAAGATTTACCTCCTTTCGAATTCTGGTCATCCAGGCCTTTAAGTAAACTCTCCTTCGCCTTGACAGCACATTTTCTAAGATCTGGGTGAGAATGTTCCTCGCACTTATTCAGTTCTGGTAGCAAAATTGATATAAAAGGTAGTAAATCCCTGGTATCGTCAACCAATGCACAAATATTCCCACATGTCGAGGCTGCCTTCTGTTTGAGTTCTTTTGCACGTTCGCGCAAACCCCGAAGTATAATGGGAAGTATAATAGCTAAGGAAGGCGCATCCATGGAGTTCACAAATGTAGTTTCCATAAGTTTGTCTAAACACTCCTCAGTCATATTTTGAGGATATTGTATAGCAAGCAAAATGAGATCTAACATTCCAAGTAGCTCGGCATTTGTGACACTTTCACATATTGGTCTTAAAATGCTCAAAGCAGATGCGCTTACCTTTGGATGTGTATCAAAAACGCATTCTAGGAGCGGACTAAAAATATCTGGAATTGATCTCTTAAAGAAACCAGGAGAACGTGTGGATAATTCACCCATGAATATTAAAGAACGAACTTTATTTTGCCAGCTTTTGTGAGTCAGACCTTGGACAAGAGCAGGGGTGATGAATGTTATTGTATTATTATGCAATGAAGATGCAATTGAAGCCTGAGCGATACGTGCAGAGTCTCTTACTTCTGCATTTGCATTTGAAAATGCACAAAATACCACTGGTGAAAATTCGAACATGAAAGGCTCAAAAGAACGTCCTACAATCATGCATACCGAAGAATACAAATGAAATCCACATGCGAGTTGCGCTGCCTCAACACTTTCATCGCTAAAAATATTCCTTAAACTTTCAACCACTGTCATTCGAAGTGCACAAGTTTGCCCAAGACCTTTAATTATGGCAGAGGTAATGGCAGCTGCAGAGCGACGCTGCTGTATACTCTTTGAACAGTCAAGTGAACTATGCATCGAAAGTTTACACAGTTCAGATGCTTTCTCATATGAGACACTTCTGACTAAAATTGCAAGAGCCCTTCCTACCAGAATACAACCTTCTTCTCGAAGAGCATCCATAACAAGAACTATTTTGTGGAACGTGGCTTCTCGTTTAGGATCCTTCTCTGGAAGACACCCAGAAAAATGACAAAACAAAGAAGCCAAACCAGCTCGTAATAAATCAGATTCACGATTACAACAAGTATCTGTGTTTTGTTCAAAATATTTCGAAAATGATGCGAATATTTTTTCCTCGTCTGATTCAGATACCTCATCCGAGCTTAAGGAAGCACAAGCGTAAGAAAGTGCTACACTGCGTACATCTACTGAAGAATCTCCTAAACTTTTGGAGATTAATTCACTACCTAGCTTTCCATTTAATATCGTCGTCAGAAAATCGCTGTGTGCAGAGTCAAGTATATTTTTCTTTATTACAGATATTTCATCTTCAGTCCGGTTCTCAATATCTTCAACAGAGGCATCTGAGATCTCACTCAGGTTGCTCCAACTTGAGACGCTCGGTATATTCATAGATTGTTTTTGTCCAACCTGCATATCTGCTATATACACCTTCTGCGCCTTTTTCTGTAAAACTCAATCCTACAGTTTTATCACCAAAAGTATGGATGTAACGCAGTAAAGTTCAGAAAACTCTTCCTTGAGCAAGGGCAGGGCTTTGCCTATCCACTAAAAACGAAAGAGAGATTTTGTAACTTCCCTTGTAATAAATGATGTGCTAATACGAGTTCAATTTCCTTCGTCATGTATAGGAGGGTTGATTATGCCAATATACCACGCGCGTATGCGAATGGCACGCGGCACGGGTCGTGAGATATATAAGGAGATGGGATTAACGAACCAGGCAATCGTTGAAACAAAAAGCAATTTTTTATTTATTTTTGGGGAATGACTTTTTTGGGATTTTTGTGTAAATTTGGATTTATATGCCAACTTTAAGGTAAGTACCACTGGTACCACTGGTACTGTTATATCAATCTTATTACAAAAAGCAGAAAATGGTAGAAAGGTGGGGTTGCTTTGGGGTACTTGAGTATACGGGTACCAAAATAGTGTGAAATAGTCTCTTAATTTTAAGCTAGCTTATTCAAATCTAGTTGGACTTA
>Ga0208277_1001233_pt1 | contig 15013 bp, 10 predicted proteins | sample ETNtaG_5_FD_185782 | JGI IMG/M metagenome (GOLD analysis project Ga0208277, IMG submission 185782) | Marine microbial and viral communities from oxygen minimum zone, Eastern Pacific Ocean - ETNP201406SV205 (SPAdes) (version 2) | ecosystem: Environmental > Aquatic > Marine > Oceanic ...
AATGGCTGTCCTCCTGGGACATTTATCCAACTTGGATGTCCGCGGTCAGGCCTCCGCAGATCTTTTAATTGCAGAATCTGCAGACTCACAAAACCGTATCGCACTCCAGTTAGGGTTGGATCAAGCCGACATCTCGATTCCCTGGATTGATTTAAAGAAACCTCCAGGAGAAGCAGCGGTTCTTCGGGGTTGGGCCAACATCAGCCAGGGAAAAATCGAATCAATCCCTTTCATTGAAATCGATAATCAGAAGTTGAGACTGAAATCGCGTGTGATTCTGGATGAAGAAGGAGCATTCCGTGAAATTGAAATCACTGATTTTCTTGCCCCGGGAACGAATGTGGATCAAATACGGATCTCAAACGAAGAGGATGGTTCGCTGAAAATGATGTTGGAAGGCTCCAAACTGAATCTGGAGCCGTTGATAGTATCCAATTCTGGAGCGACTCCCCAAACCGGAAAGGTGTCATTCGAGTTGAATTCCGAAGCAATGAAGATCAACCCGTCGATTTCTCTTTCGGGGACCCTGAAAGGCACGCTGGAGGACAATGGGACTTTCTATGCTGAACACCGTGGAGCATTGTTTCGAGACAACCAGACTTTGCTCAACGATGCGAATTTTATTGTTCTTCACTCAGGAAACATTCCAGAAGTTCAGGGGAATGGGATGATTGGAGAAAATCCTCTGAACTTCCGTTTTAGTTCTGACACCAATGGAAATGGGAAACTTGACCTGGAAGCTGAAAATGCCGGTGGGGTATTCCGTTTTCTGGACCTGACTGAAGCGATTTTAGGAGGAAGGCTAGAGTTGATCAGCAATTTTCAAGAAGACAACCTGAGCATTCATGATTCTGAAATCCGCCTCAGCAATTTCACACTCAAGGAAGCACCTCTATTGGTCGATGTGTTTTCTCTGATCAGTCCTACGGGTTTACTGGAACAGCTTTTGGGAGATGGGGTTTTCTATGACGAAGGATATGGAAAAGTCAGCGTGTCCGGCAACCGCTATACAATCCATGAAGCCAGTGCGGTAGGTTTTTCCAGTGGGATCGTGTTTTCAGGATGGATCGATTTAGACAAAAATGAACTGGATATCAAGGGCAGTGTCGCTCCAGCTTATATTCTTTCAAGGTTAGTGAGGTGGATTCCCATCTTGGGGACGATTCTTACTGGAACTGATAAAGGAGGGCTGATTGCTCTTGATTTCAGGCTGCAGGGTTCCATTGATCAACCCGAAAAATCCACAAATCCTCTATCGCTGGCTCCAGGAATCCTGAGAGATGTATTCCGTTTTGAATGGCTGAATTTTTTCCGTGGGGATAACAGCACCAAACAGGTGGAACAACCTCCTCTGAATTTGAATGAATCATCAGAATAGGTTGAATCCCGGGATCGCCTAAGAATTTGGTATACCAGGAGAAAAAGAAGCCATCCAGGCGCAATCCAGACCGTCAAGGGACATGTGAATCAGGAGACCAAAGCCAAAAATCCTTAATTTTTTGTGAATTAGCATGAGGGCAAAAATGGTGATCGCGATTTCACTATGCAAAGGATGATAACCAATGCTGCAGCGTTGAGGATCAAAAATTGGGTCTGCAATCAAATGATCCAAGTCTACCAGCATGGTGAGCATCAAAAAAATGTAGGAACTTCTCCAATCCTTTCGGTAAAAAATCCATGTAGCGAGTGCAGGAACAAAGAAATGGAGGAAGTTATGAACCAAAGTTCTTTCCAAAACCGAAACATAATCCATTCTGCTTAGATTTCTTCCCAGGAAAAAGTAAGAACCTGAGAAATGTTTTTTGTACCCGTCAGCCATAGTAGAAGGCGGTCCAGACCAAGCGCCATTCCTGCAGAATGCGGCATTCCTTCCTTAAGACTTTGGAGAAATTTATGGTCTAGCGGGACATTTTGTCGGGATGTCTTTTCTCTGAGTTCCAAGTCTGATTGAAAGCGTTTTAGTTGTTCTTCAGGATCGGTGAGTTCTCCGAAACCATTGGCGAGTTCAATGCCATTCACATAGCATTCGGCACGGTCTGCGAATCCTGGAGAATCTGGAAGAGGGCGGGCCAGACTTGCCAAAGGCAACGGCCATTCCCAGACCCAAACCGGACATTCTTTACCAAGTTCAGGTTCGATTTGGTCCCATAACCTGAAAAAAACACTTTCATAAGTCAATTCATCAGGATTCGATACTGTAAGATCTTCAACAACTGTGCTCATCCCAGAATCTTGCGCCTGAGCTAAAAGTTCTTGAGGGCTCTCTCTCCCTGTTAGACGAATTCCCAACTTATCCTGAAATAAATCCCTGACCCTTAAAATCGGCCATGATTGGTCGGTCATTGGAAGCGTTCCTGAGACGTTTGTGGAAAGATACCGACAAAGTTGAGTCACATCATTCATCACATCCCTAAGACTTCCATGAGCCCGATACCACTCAAGCATGGTAAATTCAGGGTGATGCAAAGGTCCTATTTCTCCATTCCGAAAACAACGACAGATTTGAAAAATCTTTTCGAAACCACCTACCAGCATCCTTTTCATTTGATATTCGGGTGAGGTGATCAGAAAAGCTTCAGGCTTTTGGGGAAGGTTTTCATTTTCTCTTGTTTCTCCATGAACTTGCATCAAGGAGAATTGTGCTTCGGGACTGGGAGCCTGAACCATCAAAGGTGTTTCTGTTTCAATAAAACCCTGTTGATCGAACCACTTTCTAGTTTCGAGAAAAAGCTGATGCCTTTTTTTCAAAAGGTGCATACGAGATGGATTCTGTCCGGGTCTTCGCCAACGTAAGATGTCGCCGGAAGAGGTAGGTGAGATGCTGGTTTCCTGGATTAACTTAAGTTCCTGATTCCCCTGATCATCAACGATTACCTGGACCCAGGAACCTTCGCTGAAAAAAATACTGAGATTGTTTTCTGGGAAAAAATATTCCCGATCTTCGATCAGGATGACTTGTCCAGGAACTTCATTATATTCATGTCGAATGACTCTCCCATGCCAGATTCCAGGGGTAAGTTTTTGGATGGTTGTATCCTCATCCTGATTCATCCCTCGAGTTCCTTGATTCTTGCGGCTCTTTCCTTCAGGACTTTGTCCAGATATTTCCTGGAATCCCTCTGAACCCTCTGGAGTTCTTTTTCTCTTCGTTTTCGTTCCTGTTCAAGCTTTTCATGATGCTGTTCGATGGCTTTTTTCCCAATCTCATCAAAAGTTTTTTCGATTTTTGGAGAATATGGAGACCATGGAGCGAATTTCCCTTCGACCGGTAAAATGCTTTGCATGATGCCTTCGAGATAAATCCGATGGTATTTCGAATTTACAGGAATTTTAAAATTTCTCGTGTTGATCCAGAATCCAAAATGGGGTGGGCGTTTTAAATCCAGGGGAATTTTAAGTTTTCCAATCTCCTTCAGAAAAAACTCTCGTGCTTTTGAAGTTTTCAACCGGTTGAAAAACACTTCCGGAGGTTGATGCTCTTCACCGATCACTTCATTGTTTTTTGATTTGTAAGGAATCACTGAAAGATCATAGTCGATCACGAAGATTTTACCTAAATTGTCACGGATAATCAGGGCTATGTTCATGAAACGGTTTGCGTTGCAAACCATGAAGATCTCCCTTACATAGTGAAGATTTTGAAGTACTTCACTTGGTGACAAAGAATGTGGTTGAAAAAATGTCTGAATGGATTGTGCCAGGTTTAGAGCGTCATCAGAGGCAAACGGGTTGTTCGTCACCGGGGTTGCCATACGTGCAGCCTCCTTCTGAAAAGAGGTCATTTCTCTTGTGGTGAAACCGATGTAACCGCTGAAGACACATCGTGCAATGCCCTCAGTCATGTTGGCTTCGAACATTTCCAGCGCGTTTCCACGGCTTGCCTGTTTGGTTCCGGTTCGGGGGACCATGGCCAGGAACTTCCAAAGATCTGACTTGGGTTGGTGCCTGATGATCACTGAAGGTCTGGGGATGCTGAGGCTTTTTGAAATTGGGAGTTGAATCTGGTGTGTTTTCTTTTCGAAATTCCGTTCAAAGTGGTACTTGAAAATAACATTTTCGAGGACATCTCCCGCAACCTGGACGCGTGATTTTAGAATCACGTTTTCCAGAAAATGAAGTTTCGTCTTATCTTGCTGGGCGTGTTCTAGAATTTGTTCGCTGACTTTTTTTAAATTTTGATGATCCAGGTAAATGCTGCGAGCCTGGATTTTTTCGAGGGCATTCAGAGGAATTTTGTTTCTCAGTTTATTCAAAACCCTCCTGTCTTCAATCGGGACACGCTGAAAGACAGAATCAAGCAGGGGCTCAAGAAACTGTTGCAATTGCTGGTGATTATCTTCAGTTTTCTTAGCATGACCCAGATGGTGGAGCAGTCGATTAAGAGACTTTGATCTTCCCTCATTGCAGACATGTTGCTCCACACGTTTCATCGATTGGACGAAAAGTGTTTTCAATTGTTTTTCAATGAAGTTGGCAACGTCATCTCTTCCTTGCGCAAATCCGACAAGCAGTTTTTTTTGTTTTTCTTCGGGGAAAAAAGCCTTGTAAAAATCAACCATGGCTTTCCTTCGCCAAGCAGCCTCTTTTTCAACAAATAGAGGCTCAGTAGTTTCAAACTCGATGATGCTCTGGAGTCTCATGTGCTGTGCGAAGCAGAAAATCATTTCGGTTTGAATCAACGGATCTTTAAAACGGGTCAGCATTTCTGAAAATTTCAACCACCACGGATCAAGGCACAGCTCAGGATATTCTTTTTCCAGTTTTAGAATCTCTTCTACAAACGCTCCCTCACTTTGTTCAACGACAAATCTCCGGCTTTCCGGATGAAAAAGCAGTTTCGTCAGGCTGGTCAATTCCTGGTCAGGAGGATCCTGAAGCAAGAGCATTTCCACCCACCAACAGTTCAGCAGGGCTTTTGGAAGATTCCGGTGACTGACCTTTTCGCTCTCTCTGAGGAAAATGGGGATCACATGTTTGACAAAAAAACTTCGTGGAATGTTGACGTGTCCCCAATCCGGAAAATCTTTCAGAGCTTTTTTATTTCCTGAATTTTGTTCTCCATCATCGAATTCCCAATCCTCCCCTTCAAAAATTCCCGCTTTCGCAAGGATCCGGAAATGATGAGGAAGTCCAAAAGGAAGCGGAGTCATCCCGGCGATCATGGTTGCCGGATTCAGTAGAAAGTCATTCAGCATCAGTGAATACGCCTGGCTTCCTTCGGGTGATACAAGAAAGGGCGTATGGTCTCCGCTCCGCATCCTTCGGAGGATATTGAGGAAGTAATGAACTTCAGTATCTGGATATTTTTCAGTCAGATATTCTTCAACCTTCTGAATTTTGATGAGCAGATTATATTCAGTTTGAGATTCCAATTGTTGTGAAAAAATATCCCTGTAATTTGTGATCAGGGAACAGGAGGAATCCAATAACGCCTTTTTCGAGTGGTTTTCAAAATCTTTGATCTGAATTGCCTCAAGGTCAGTTGCAGATGATGGAAATTCTTCGCAAAGCATCTTCAATATTTGAGGGAATTTATTAATGTCTTGTTTGGTACAATGAGAAGCGACCCAATCCAGGAATTCTTCGATAGCAATTGCCGGTTTCGGAGATTGCTTCAATTTTTCAAGGATTTCGTCATTTGTATGCTGAGACGATTCTTCTGTGCTACCTTCACTATTTAGATGCTTATTGTTTCTGTTTTGAATATGAACACTGAGTTCCTTTAGGAGTGCTTCTTTACTTCCTAGTGCAGCAATACCCGGGAAACATTTCGCAATCAATTCAGCAGGATTTGAGTCCATCAGAAAGGGATAAACCTGCTTGATTTCGCTGATGAATTGTGAAAATTCAGGATGTTCCCTGAGGCAGGACAAAATGGTTTGATGATATATGTCAATCCTCTGGTTTTCCGGAAGAGAATTGAATTGCTTGTCAATTTTTCGTTCCAGGAGGTAGTGATAGGTCCCAGGAAAAACCGCATGAAGGACCTGAATTTCTTCATCGCTTAAACCTTCGCTGCAGTTGGCTTGGAGTTCCTCTTTTGCAGATGATTCGAGATTTTTCCTATCTTCACTCTTTAGCAGATCTGAAAAATAATGCTTCCGAGCCTGTTTTTGGATCAAGAGCATCAAAGCAAGTAGGAAATCCCCATCGGTCCATCCCTGTTCAAATCCAGGATCGGTATTCACAATGACCTGTGCGTCCATGTCAGAATCGAATTTATGACCGATCCCTCCGAGACTCCCGATGGTTGTTAACGCAATGATGGGCTTGTTCTGATCCTTTTCATCCTGCTGTTTGAGGTTTTTAAACTGTGGATATTCTTCATTGACAAAGGCTTCGGTTCCACCGGTTCCTTCCAACATTTGTGGGGGAAGAAATCGCTCACGCTGAGCAATTCCATGAGCTGCACCGGATGGGAATACCTTGAAATCGCTGGTTTCAATGATTGGTTTTCCCGCATCATCATACCCTGTGATTTTTTCCAGGTTCACGGAGTTGATTTCTTCAGGGTTGATGTCGAATAATAAAAGGGATTCATGCACCGCTTTTCTCAAACCAGGTTCTGCTAATTGGATTAGACTGACCATTCTGGCTCGGTTGACACGATTCATTGTCCCCAGTTCCGTGATGATATGTTCACGGAAGGAACTTAATTCGGTCTCTGAAAAACAATCGGTTAAAAGATCTTTGAGATGATGACCGGAGAGATGATCCAATACTGATTGGATGGTTTCCAAATGTGATTCCTGGTCTTTAACAGGAATCGTGAGTGATAGATTTTTTAGAAGCAGAAGTTTATGATCCGTTTCTGCAGAGGGGTTTATGGAAGAGATTTGGGACTGAAGAACGGGAGGATTTTCCGGCATAAAAGGAGATCAACTTTGACCGATATGAATCAGGCCTTAACTCTTTCTACATACTCACCGCTTCGAGTGTCGATTTTTAGCATGTCCCCTTCATTGATAAAAAGAGGGACATTGACACTATATCCTGTGGAGAGTGTTGCAGGCTTGGTCGCACCAGTGACGGTATTTCCTTTTTCGCCGGGGGCGGTCTCTGTGACGGCAAGATTAACAAAATTCGGTAAGGTCAGTCCAATCGGTCGGCTTTTGTAAAAGCTGACCTGGATTTCCATATTTTCAGTAAGATAGTTTTCATAATCTCCTACCACGTCCGAATCCAGGCTGATTTGTTCATAATTCTGGTTATCCATAAAGTGGAAACTGCCGTCATTATAAAGAAACTGCATTTCACGTTCTTCCGTGTCTGCAGGTGTGATCTTTTCTCCGGTTTTGAAAGTCCGGTCCAGTACCGATTGATTGATCAGGTTTCGGATTTTGGTTCGGGTAAAGGCATTCCCTTTGCCCGGTTTGACAAACTGAAAATCCACGATAGTGTAGGGTTCACCATCCAATTCGATTTTCAAACCCTTCCTGATATCCGAGGTTTCGTACACGGTGCTTACTCCGGCAAAAAAGTTAAAAGATTCTATACAGATAGGAAATCAAATTAGCTATGATTGCTTAAAAAATCTAGGATTTTGTAGCGTACTCCAAGAGTAACAACCCAGAAAGGAATTACATTCTCATCAAATAATTAGGAAGCCTTGAATATCCTCCATATTTCAAAAAACCTCATACCATCACAAAGCATAGTTTCAAGACTGGCTCCGACTCCAAGCGGCTATCTTCACCTTGGCAATGCCTTTTCATTCATTCTGACCTGGTTGCTAGTTCGTAGGTTGGGTGGAAAGCTTCATCTCCGTATTGATGATTTGGACGCACCAAGATTAAACCAGGACTGTCTTGAAGATATTTTCATACAGTTGGAATGGCTGGGTTTGGATTATGATACCGGACCTCAGGGATCGGGAGATCATATGAGACATTTTTCTCAGTCCTTAAGATTGGGGGAGTATATGTCCGCTCTTAAAGAGATTCGAGAATCGGGGATGCTTTATGCCTGCAGTTGTTCCCGAAAACAGTACCTTTCCAAGTCAAAAAACGGTCAATACCCGGGGACCTGCCGTGAAAAAAAACTCGATTTTAATCAACCTGGAATAGCGTGGCGTTTCCGCTCAGAAACTGAAATATCTCCTGAAAACATAGATCTGCTAAAAGGGTCACAGGAAGAAAATCAATTTCCTTTTCTGGGGGACGCAATCATGCGTCGTAAGGACGGTCTGCCTTCCTACCAGATCGCTTCATTAGTTGATGACCTGAAAAACCAATGCAGCCTGATCGTTCGCGGAATGGATCTCTTTCCTTCTACTCATTTCCAGATTTCTGTTGCAGAAAAAATGGCTTGGCAGGAATTTAAAGAAATTTCATTTGTTCATCATCCATTGCTCAAAGATTCCTTTGGGAAAAAGCTATCAAAAAGTGAAGCAGCCCTTTCATTAAAAACCCTAAGAAAGGAAAAATCTGAACCGGGTTTCATCTACCGCGGAGTTGCACGATCACTGGATTTGCCTGTTGATGAAATAGAGGATTTAAAATCGCTTCAACAGATTTTTGCATCCATTCCTTTAGAAAAATTGAATCACAGAAAACTGAAAGATTTAACGGTTTTATGATTTATCTAATTTTGACTTTCTAAATTTATTCTAAAGGCATTCAGGAAATTCCAATTGATTTAATTTGAACCAGCGCAGAAACGAAGCCGTAGTTTCAGTATCTTTCAGCATATTAAAAATTCGATGAAAAAATACTATTTAGAGTTGCAAGGACTCTACAAATCCTACTTTGACGGCTCCGGGGATCACCATATTTTAAAGGGTGCTGATCTTAAAATAGAAAAAGGTGAGACGGTTGCCATACTAGGAAGCAGTGGTTCTGGGAAATCAACTTTGCTCAACCTGATTGCTGGTATCGATCTGCCTGATCAAGGTGAAGTTTGTATCGACGGAAAAAGTCTTGGACAAATGTCCGAAAAGAACAGAACTTTGTTAAGACGCAGAAATATGGGATTTGTTTTTCAATCCTTCAATTTGATCCCAACACTGAACGTTTATGAAAACTTAATGCTTCCTCTCGAACTGAACCAAATATCAAAAAATTCGGGGATTATTTCACAAATGCTTGAAGCCTTGGGGCTTAAAGGGCGTGAAGAAAGTCATCCGGATAGGCTTTCCGGAGGAGAACAGCAACGTGTTGCCATTGCACGAGCTTTGATGCATCAACCGTCGCTCCTCCTTGCAGATGAACCAACAGGCAATTTGGATGCGGAGACCAGCCAAGAAACGCTTAAACTCATCAATCATTTAGTCCATCGTTCAAGAACGACCATGATCATGGCAACTCATAGTCAGGAGGTTATTGAATGGGTGGACCGCGTTTTGGGCATTGAGGATGGGAAATTGATTGAACTTAAAACTTCTGAAGCGATCCAAAAACTCGCCTCATGAGTTTTAAGGTTGTCATCGCAATCGGGCTAAGTTACTGGAAAAAGCATCCTCTCCAACTTTGTCTCGCCCTTCTAGGTATCATGCTTGGGGTGGGAGTTGTGACAGCCATCGATCTTACCAACACAAGTGCCCTCAAGTCCTTTCAACATTCGGTCTCAACGATAAGCGGTCAAGCGTCTCATAGGCTTGTATCTTCTTCGGGTTCAATTCCGGAAAGTGATTATTTCTTCTTAAGAAGCCGATCAGGCTTCCAGAATTCTGCGCCAGTTATCGAAGGGTTTCTAAAGACCAATACCGATCCATCCCATCCATTCCGTGTATTAGGTGTTGATCCTTTTGCAGAACGCCCCTTTCGTCAGTTTCTTCAGCAAACGTCAACACCCGGCATCATCAGCGCCCTTTTAACTCAGCCGAATACAATCCTCGTTTCCGAGCAGGGAGCTGAGATGCTGAATGTTGAAAAAGGCTCTGAGATTCCAATCCTTGTGGGCTCGCGCAACGTGATGCTCAAGGTTGTGGGGATTTTCAATGCCACCAATGACTTTTCTGCCCAGGTGCTACGGCAAATGATGATCATGGACATCAGCACTGCACAGGACCTGTTCTCAATGCAGGGTAAACTGAGTCGGGTAGATTTGATTCAAAAAGAATCCTATCAGGAAATTTTCTCAGGGAATGAGTTTCTACAGGGGCTTTCGCAAAATACAAAAATCCAGTCGGTCAATGAAAGTCTAGAAGCAGGAGAGAAATTGACACAGGCATTCCGAGTGAATCTGACAGCCTTGAGTCTGCTGACCCTGGTGGTGGGTATGTTTTTAATTTACAACACCATGACCTTTTCTGTGGTTCAACGCTTTGGTCTTTTAGGAAGGATGCGGGTGATTGGTATGACCCGCAAAGAGGTCTTTAATTGGATTCTTTTTGAAGCGTTGATCATCGGTTCCTTGGGAACGGTAATGGGTTTGTTCCTGGGAATGATTTTGGCAGAAAGTCTTCTGAATCAGGTGACCCAAACGATGAATGATTTGTATTTTGTTCAGACGGTCAGTTCGGTTCAATTCAGTCCAATCACCCTCAGCAAATCCATTCTGCTTGGAATTGGCGCCACACTTTTTTCTGCTTATCTTCCAGCACGTGAAGCTTCTTCCGTCAAGCCAGCACTGATTCTAAAAAATTCCCTGACAGAGGAAATTCAACAAAATCGGTTTACGATTCTCGGCGTTTTTGGAGTTTTTGGAATATTGACCGGGTTTGCCACCTTGATTTGGGGAAGTGACGGACTCTGGGTGAGTTACAGCGGAGTTTTTTTGTTGATCATCGGTAGCGCAATGATGGTACCGATGATGACTCGGATTTTCAGTCGAATCTTGAAACCGGTCTTTTCACTCATCTTTGGTGTTTTTGGAGGCATGACGCTGAGAGGGATAGAGTCTCAACTTGGAAGAACCGGTATTGCTATTGCTGCACTCACCATTGCAGTGGCAGCAACCAACAGTTTGGACTTGATGGTCTCTAGTTTTAGAACCGCAGTCAGTAGCTGGTTGGAATCACAACTTCGTGCCGATATCTACATCTCTCCTCCAAGTCTATTGTCAAACCAGAACAGTCAGTTTATCGATTCCGAACTGATTAAAAAATATTCCTCATTGCCTGAAGTAGAATACGCCTCTTATTACCGTCGGTTTCAGACTAACAGCAAAGGTCTCAGAATAAATGTTCATGGTGTGAATCTTCCCGAAAAGGGTGAAAAGGCTTTTCGTTTTAAAGAAAAAATTAAGGATTTTGATTGGAATGGTTTCAGAGAAAAGCCAATGGTGATCGTTTCAGAACCACTCGCGGTTAAAAAGAATCTCATCGTTGGAGAAAATTTGGATTTGGAAACACCCGAGGGTTCAATCAATTTCAAAATTGCAGGAATTTTCCATGATTATGCCGCTGAACAGGGATTCGCGCTAATGAGCAGGAAAAATGTTAAAAGTTTTTGGCAGGATGACCAGATCAATTCAATGGCGTTATATCTCAAACCCGAAATACAAATTCAGGAAGTCGTCCAAAGAATCGAGAACGATTTGATAGAAAATTCCGGAAATCTCGGCTCTTCTTCTGAACTTCCTTTAAACGTCAGGTCGAATACCGAATTACGAAAAACAAGCCTTTCTATATTTGACCGAACTTTTGCGATAACTGGAATTCTCAAATTATTGCTTGGGGGGGTTGCTGTGATCGGAATCTTTAGTGCCCTGATGTCTGTTCAATTGGAGAGATCAAGGGAGTTCGCGGTACTTCGAGCCATCGGCATGACTCCCTTGGAAATTGGAAAGATGGTCTGTTTTCAATGCATGTTGATGGGTATTCTTGCAGGTTTGTTTGCATTACCAGTGGGGATCCTTTTAGCAAAAGTACTGATCCAGGTGATCAATCTTCGATCATTCGGGTGGTCTTTCCCGCTTCTCATAGAATCCTCCATTTTCTACAGCAGTCTCATTACAGCCTTTTTGGCAGCACTTGCTGCGGGAATTTATCCATTATTGAAGATGGCAAAAAGCTCACCTGCTTTAGCCCTGAAAGGAGAGTGAAAGTGTCGGAATCTTACAGCCGCTCAGGAATGAAATTAGGGAAATGGTATCTGATTCCTCTAGCCATCCTCTGCTTTCTTACGGTTACTACCTGGATTCTTCTGGCACGAAATGAAGTTGGAATAGAAAAGAAAGATTCTGGACTTAAAGTTTCAGATTTGATGGGAGACGGCATTCAGGAAGGCTTTTCGATGGCAACTGGTCCAAGACCTTTTCATTTTCCTGAAGATCATGGTCCGCATCCTGATTTTCGAAACGAATGGTGGTATTACACCGGAAATCTGGAAGCTCCAAATGGCCGTCGTTTTGGATACCAGTTCACTTTATTCAGGAATGCTCTTTCACCGAAAAGTCCTGAAAAAACATCCAATTGGAGGACCAATCAAATCTACATGGGACATTTCGCGTTGACGGATGTCGAAGAAAACCGTTTTTTCTTTAGCGAAAGATTCAGTCGGGAAAATATCGAGCTGGCTGGTTCAAAAACAAAGCCCTTCCGGGTCTGGCTTGAAAACTGGGAAGTCACAGGAGATTCCACAAAAAATCATTTTCCCCAGACTATTCGGGCAAAAACCGAAGAAGTGGAATTGGAACTGGAACTCACCAGCCTCAAACCTTTCGTTCTTCAAGGAAATCAGGGGCACAGTCAAAAAGGAAGCCGTCCTGGGAATGCATCTTTTTATTATTCTTTTACCCGCATGAAAACCCAGGGAGTTCTGAAAATTCAGGGAACACCGTTTCAGGTCCAAGGTCACAGTTGGATGGATCGGGAATGGAGTACCAGTGCTTTGGAAAAAGGGCAGATAGGCTGGGATTGGTTTGCACTTCAGCTTTCGGACGGAAGAGAAATCATGCTCTACCAGATAAGGCTCGAAAATGGCAAACCGGATTCCACCAGTAAAGGAGTGGTTGTAGATCAAAATGGTAAAACGACTCCTTTGAATTGGACTGATCTGAAACTTGAAGTACTTGGAAACTGGACCAGTCCAGAAACAGGAGTCCAATATCCCTCAGGATGGAAGCTCTCGATTCCATCAGAAAATCTGAATTTTCAGATCAACCCCTTGATTGAAAATCAGGAACTGCGAACTTCCGTCAACTATTGGGAGGGTGCGGTGGAAGTCGTAAACCTTTTGGAACAGAAAAAGAATTCCGGAAGGGGGTATGTGGAACTGACAGGTTACCGTTCAGAAAATTAGTTTTCTTTCCTAAGTCACTCCGTCTTGACAGAAAGTTTAAGCATTGAGAGGATTTACTTAAGTTCATCTTCTCAACCCTAATGATCTTACTGACATGGACATTTTTGCAGACACTGCGGATATCGAAGAAATTAAAAAACTGAATGATCTAGGAATCATTGATGGAGTGACCACCAACCCAACCCTGATCGCAAAATCAGGAAGGGATTTACGGGAGGTTCTTGGGGAAATCTGTGATGTCGTCCGTGGACCGGTATCGGGTGAAACCGTTTCTACTGATGCAGAAGGGATGATCCGTGAGGGACGTTGGTTGAGAGAAATTGATGATACCTACATGGTGGTCAAGGTTCCACTTACGGCTGAAGGAATCAAGGCCTGTTATCATTTGAGCCAAGAAGGTCATCCCGTTAATGTGACTCTTTGTTTTTCTGCAAACCAGGCATTGTTGGCGGCAAAAGCTGGTGCAACTTTTATCAGTCCCTTCGTGGGCAGACTGGATGACTTAAGTCTTGAAGGGATGCAGCTCATTGAAGACATTCGAATCATCTATGAAAATTATGAGTTCGACACCAGAATTTTAACCGCTTCTGCTCGTGGCCCGAAACATATCCTGGATGCTGCAAAAATTGGTTCAGATGTGGTGACGGCCCCTCCCAAGGCAATTTGGCAGATGCTCCAGCATCCCCTGACAGATAAGGGACTCAAAGCTTTTTTGGACGACTGGGAAAAAACCGGGCAGACTCTAGGGCAGGTTGGTTGAGGCGATTTCAGAATTTAATCATCAAAATCAAGATCATCATTCCAAAGCCATGCGGCTCCCCTCACCCCGCTTGAATCTCCATGTTTTGCAGGAGCAATGGGAGCGCTGAACTCTTTACCAAAGGTCCATTCAGGAATCATTTTCGGGAGGGTTCGATAAAGCCTTTCGATATTAGACATCCCTCCGCCTAAGACAAAAATATCAGGATCCAGCAGATTGGCAACCATTGCCAATCCTCGTGACAGCCTCGATTCGTAGCGTTTGAGGACCCTTTCTGCCAGAGCATCCCCGTTTTTTTGAAGTTCCATGATTTCAGGTCCAGTTTTATGAACCCCGGTTTGTTTTTGATACTCGAGTTCAAATCCGGTTCCTGAGACGAAAGTTTCGATGCATCCTTTTTGTCCACAATAGCAATCCGGCCCAGGGTATTCATCCGCTTCGAGATAATTTAGGGTATTATGTCCCCATTCCCCTGCGATGCCATGCTGCCCCGAGTGAACCTTCGCATTGATGGCAATTCCTGATCCGCTTCCGGTTCCGAGGATTACGGCAAATACCATTTGCTTTCCCTGACCTGCCCCGTCGACCGCTTCAGAAACCGCCAGGCAATTGGCGTCATTTGCAAATCGTACTTCCCTTGAAAGGGCCTGCATAACATCAAGGTTGAAGGGCTTTCCATTCAGCCAGGTGGAATTGGCATTTTTCACCAACCCGGTTTTCGGAGAAAGAGTTCCCGGGATGCCGATTCCAACGGTTCCCTTTTCTCCGGTTTTTTCTTCAAGAAAAGTGACCAACTCTACGATCGTCTTGATCGTCCCCTGATAGTCTCCCTTGGGAGTGGCAACTCTTTTTCTTTTCAGTTCCCGGCCGTGTTGATCCAGTGCTAGGGCTTCAATCTTGGTCCCCCCGAGGTCCACTCCGATCCGTATCATCTGATTGTCCCCATTCTGCCTGGCTGAAAATCCTAAAAGGTCTGTTGGATTGCTTCCTGGATCTTCATCATGAAGTGATCAAAGCGGATTACGAGTTTATGGAAGGGTATGTCCGATTCGAAAAGCATGTTCAGTTT
>Ga0208277_1001235_pt1 | contig 15002 bp, 14 predicted proteins | sample ETNtaG_5_FD_185782 | JGI IMG/M metagenome (GOLD analysis project Ga0208277, IMG submission 185782) | Marine microbial and viral communities from oxygen minimum zone, Eastern Pacific Ocean - ETNP201406SV205 (SPAdes) (version 2) | ecosystem: Environmental > Aquatic > Marine > Oceanic ...
CATGACCATTCCTTTCATTTTTGCATCCATCATTGTTTTCACATTCCCGAGGCCTTAACCTCAGAGGGTATCCGAGCCCATGAGTATATGAGTGTTGTACCGGCGAATGGGTTAGAAAATACGATTTCAAACTATCTTATGATTCGTCACAGTGCCACAAACCGTGCAATATACATCTATACCATTTAGACGCGGGCTAACTCCAGAAATGTCGATTTCTGCTCCGCATTGGCACTTGACTTTGGTCTGCATGTCTAATGGCAAATGCTGCTTATTGATGAAATCAACGGAAGTTAACTTCTGATTAAATGGACTTCAATGCCCACATATGCAATATTTGCGGCATAGGATTTCTTCGAATCAATCTCTAAAGAAATCACTTCTGTTTGTGCAAGATGGTTGCGAATCTCTGCTTCTGCATTCTCCAAAGAATCTGTTGGAATAATCGCCCAGCCCCTGATTACAACCTCGTGTCCTTTCTTGAGAAGCCCCAGTAAATGAGGTAGATGTTCAATACAATCGTGAGGTAAATTCACCAAAAGCAGATCGCAGCATTCTGGCAAATCAGTTGACAGAGTTAGCGCATCGGCACATCTGGTATTTTGTTCTGGCAAATTCAGCTGAAGCAATTCTGCAGCATGTGGATTTAGATCGCTGCCGTATATTCCATCAACGATTTCTGGTAATTTGGTTAATGGGACCAAAGCAGGGCCTACGCCAGCATATGGGTCGCATACCGATATTTTTCTCCCAAGTTTCTCTGCGAGGTTTCTGGCACATTCTAGGGTCCCTAGCCTTTCGTTAGCTAATCTAGGCGAATAGTACACCAGTCCTGGATCGGTCCAAAACACGTTACCGTGTTCCCTCACTCTGGTTCTTGTTGAATTTGTTTCTTCGGTTGCTAATACAGTTAGTTCTCTAACGCGGAAATCGCCCTTGACACCATTATCCGCGCATGCAATTCTTGCACTAGGGTGTTGAGCAATCATCGCTTCGCCTATCGTTTTGGAATAAGGTCTCAACTCATCTGGGATTTTTACAATAATTACGTCCCCTATTTGGTCGTGGCTCATCGGTAACAAATCTCGTAAAGCAACGGGTATCTCTTCCTTGATTCTCTCAGTCCAATGCTTTGGTCCCGATGTTAGAGGCTCCAATTCGACTATGTCTAATTCATCTATACGAGATGGTGCGTCTGCACTCAATGGTATGCCCGTGTAATCTTCCAATTTGTGAATACCGTGTCCTTCTGCTAGCCAACCATTACTGGCTAACTTGTCTCTCCAGAGAGAAGTTTCTCTCCTCGGCACTCTCAAATGGCGCATGTCCTTCGCCACACCCACTGGAGCATGGGGTTTGAGCATGGCGGCTGGATTAATTCTCATTGGAATGGGTCCTGGTGGCATTAATGGAATGGCACGAGCCGCCATTGATGCGGCAAAAAACGCAGACTATCGCCGCTATGAGGCCTATACTGCCTTGTGGAGTCAAGATGCTCTAGAAGAACTAGAAAATGAAATTGGAGAAATCCAAAAAGTAATGCGCCCTGAAGTGGAAGAGCCCGCTGAATTGCTTGAGTTAGCAAAAAAATCCAGTGTTGCTTTGTTAATCGTTGGCGACCCTCTACAAGCAACAACTCATGTTGATTTACAATTACAGGCTTTGGAAGCAGGAGTGAATTGTTCAGTGGTTCATGGAATCTCAATTACAGGACTTGTCACCGGGGCGATTGGTCTATCCAATTACCGATTTGGGCGGCAAACTACGCTGACGTACCCCTATGGCGGATGGGTTGCTACTTCTCCCTTAGAAGTGATTGCAATGAACAGATACCAAGGATTGCATACTCTTGCACTGCTCGATTTAGATCCGACTGGCGAAGGCGTGGGCGGCCAAGTTCCTATGCAACCTAAAGATGCAGTTAATGCAATGGTATTGATGTCGGACAAATTATCTGATTCAATTCAGGAGATGTCCGATGATTCGATTTTGGATAAAATGCGAATCGAAGCTTGTAAGCAAATTTGCCAAGATATGTCTGATTTAATGGTGGTACTGTGTAGTGACATGGGTACTCCAGAACAGAACATTACATACTGCAAATTGAGTGATTTATCGAGTGCTAAAACTGGTAGATTGCATAGTTTGGTTATTCCTGCAAAACCCGGTGATGTTGAACAAATGGCATTGAATCGCTGGGGGAAGAAGTGAACAGGGGGCGGCTGCTCCGAAGGTTCAATGGCGAGGCCAGCGCAGGTTGAATTTCCAGGTCAAAAGCGCCAACGTATGCGAATGCGTGGCACGAAACAGGCCAATTTGGATACTCAAAAACGCTTGCGAAAAAATCTCGATACCTTGCTCGAAGAAGGTGAAACACTACTCCCTGCAATGACATGGACTGGTAAATTGAAATGGGGCAGAACCGATCCTGTAACCAAAACATTACGAGATTTAAGGAAGGTTCTCGATAAGCGCCACGATAGGAAGTGGTTAGCAAAACGGATGATGGCAAAACGTGGCGATGATGTCGGAAAGGCGCTCGCAGGTTCACTCATGGCCGCACATGACGAAGACATCTCCTTAGTTGGAAATTATAGTCACCAATCCTTCGGTAAAGCCTCTTATGTTAGGAGAGGCGATGGTAAAGTAGCTTACCAGGCTGGAATTCAAAATCACCACATGCCCACTTTACGCATGCTTCCTTGGGAAGACCATGCAAGAAAGGGTTACTTCTTTTTCTCATGGAAAGGAGGGTTTGTGTGCACTGGCCCAGAACCGGAAATACCTGAAGGGTGGTTGGATGATGTTCTCAAGAGGTCGAGATTTAATTTCACCAATGAAGGAAATATATGGGCCACTGAAGGTTTAGAAATCAACAATGTAGCAGAAGATGAAATGTCCGGTGGAGGATATCTTGTGATGAATTTCATCGATGGGAGCAAGGTTGCGATTGGGTTTGATAAATTGGAAACTGCCAAAGGCAAGACCTCGTTTATCCACGATCTTGCTCTATCTATGCTCCCTCCAAATCTATCTACAGTAATGACTCCAGATGCTATTTGGTTTCCTGAAGGGGCATCGCGTGACGGCGCTAGAGATGCATTAGACCGAGTGTTGGATGCGTGGATGGGGCTAACACTGAATGAAGGTTCGATTTCAAAGCGAGCTAAATTAGCAGTATTGCATAATCTCAATGACGGATTTATCGTTGGAGAAAAGTGGTTCGATTCTGCAGATGCTGCTGTCCAAGAATTGAACGGATCTTCATCAGAAAAGGAATTAGCACTAATGTTGATGAAAGAGGCATCTGGCTCAGGAATTAGGATTTCAAAGGGTGGAGAAATAAATGAAAGAGGTGGCGACGCACTAGAAATCGCTGCCACCTCGTGTAATGATGTTCTATCTGGGCTATGGGAAGAGCATGGGCTTGCAGGCCTAGTCGGAATTGGCATTGATGAAGACGAGGCCGAAGATCTGTGGATGGCTCAATGTAACAAGAAGCGGGCCTTTGGTAAATTCTTGAAAGATATCGAATCGCAAAGGTCCAAGGCAGATATTACCAAAAAATTCCCGTATCGTAAAGGAAAGGTTCCTGGGCCAGTAGGTATGATTCACGACCTTACAATCACAGGTTTAGTAGAAGGAATGGGTAAAGCTGAGAAAATGGCCTTATCAAAAAAATCGGATATTGACGAAGAGGCTGCTTCTTGGGCTTGGCTAATAGCTGCTGGAAAATCCGGCGGGCAAGAGTGGCAATTTTCTTCTAACGCAAGAGACAAGGGCAGCGCATGGAGTCCAGCAGCAATTGAAGTGTGGAATGCTGGTAAATCGTTAGTTAATGGCGATGAAGTTGACTACAAGGCCTGCTTAGAAACACTGAGAGCATCAAGTGGGCAAATCGAAAATTTGCCTTGATCACAGCATGTCTAAAGAGTTTGAAATATCACTCCAAAGGTCTTCGACATCTTCGATTCCGATAGACATCCTAACGAAACCTCTGCCTAATCCGGCTGCAATTCTTACGTCTTCAGGAATGAACATGTGAGATGAATTGAATGGGCACTCGACCAAACTTTCTACTCCTCCAAGGCTAGTAGCTTCGAAAATAATGTCCAGCCCCCGCATGAATTTGAGTGCAGCATCATCTCCTCCTTTGACAGTGAATGCAATCATGCCTGTACCATTTGGAATTGTTCTCTTTGCTAATTCATAGTCTCTGTGCGATGGTAATGAAGGGTGATGGACGACTTCAATCAAATCGTGCGCCTCTAATCTTTTTGCAATCTCTTCTGCATTAGAACAGTGGATAGGCATACGAGCAGCCAGTGTTCTGATTCCTCTTTCTAACAAATAGCAATTATGAGGGTCTGGCGATCCTCCAAAGTGAACTTTCTTGATGAACATTGCAGCGATTAAATCTGCCCTGCCGACTACTGCGCCGCCAACAATATCAGAATGTCCGCCTAGATATTTGGTAGTTGAATGGATAACCAAATCAGCACCCATTGTGATTGGTTGACAACCCCAAGGAGATGCGAATGTGTTGTCGATAACTAGCAACAGGTTGTGTTTTTTAGCAATGGCAGACATTGCTTCGATATCGCATATTTTGATCACTGGATTAGTGATTGTTTCAATGTAAAGCATTTTTGTGTTCTCTTGGATTGCTGCCTCATATGATGAAGGGTCTTGCATATCTGCCATGGTAGTCGATATTCCAAATCGAGGTAATTCCTCGGTCATCAGACCATATGTCCCGCCATAGACATCTGAGCTTGCAACTATGTGGTCGCCTTGAGATAGTAATCCCATCAGCGTAGTAGAAATTGCTGCCATACCGCTAGCGAATAGTTCTCCATCTTCCGCACCTTCTAGGGCGCATATTTTCTCAACTACTGCTTCGGAGTTGACGCTTGATAGTCTTGCATAGAGAAGGGTGTGTTGTGCCCCGGCAGCCCACCCTGCATACCTCTCATCAGTTAATTGGTAGGTGGAGGATTGGAAAATTGGTGTGTTGACTGCTCCTTCGATGTGCTGCGTTCCTGCGTGGACTGCGTTCGTCGAAAACTTCCTTTTGTCGGCCATATCTATCTCCAAACTACTCTTGGCGACTAATGCACATCAACAATTCGCAATAATTGTCGGGCGGATGTCGGAAAATACCCCTGTTTCCACTGTAATTACCGTCAATATGACGGAATCATTGAAAATGTAATGACTATTCGTTTGCTCATGAAACTAGATTCTAACGATTTGAAACTGATTGAATTATTGAAACAGGATTCTCGCGCTTCTGTGACTTCGTTAGCTGATAAATTGGGAGTTGCTAGAGTAACAACCCATGATAGGATGGTTCGATTGAAGCGAGAGGGCGTCATTAGAAGATATACAGTAGATATCGATGCAAAGGCCTGGGGTTACGATTTGCGTGCATTCATCTTTGCGCGCTGTGAAAGAGGCAATGTAGATAGGCGTAACATTGCGCAGAAGATATGTGAATTCCCCTATGTCGTAAGATGTAATGTGGTTGCAGGCGATTGGGACTTGCTAATCGAAGTTGTCAGCCCTTCAATGGATTCCCTAGGAGATGCAATTCTGGATGGCTTGTCGAAAGTAGGAGGTATTGCAAGCACCCAAACGATGGTTTCGTTCTACGATTATTCTGGGCCGGCTTCTTCATTGAGATGAGTTGTGTTACTAGATTCATCAAGCTCAACGATTATGTTTCCAACCAATAGTAACAGCCCCATTGCAAGCCATATTGAGATGTCGACCATGCCTTGTTGCCAACCATACAGTGTGGCCCAAACCGGTTCGAACGAATAGATGATGGCTGCATGAGTTGGGTTGAGGTGTTTCTGGAATATATTTAGCATCAAAATACAAGCCAATGAGCCAAATAATCCTAAGCATAGAAGTGGCAAAACCACACCGTCCTGCCATGCAGATTCGAATACCGCTATCCCTCCTCCAGCAAATACTGCAATAGCGCCTGCACCCAATACCAAAACAAGGAATGAAGTCGAAGTTACTGCGATCGGATTGAGTTGTTTGGTTATTCGGTCAGTGTAAATGATGTGTAAGGCAAAGAATAGTGCACAAGCAACTGTGAGGAGTTCTCCTGTGCCCCACACAATATGTGGTGGACCATCAATAAATCCGGCTCCAAAGGTTGCTAAGGCGACGCCCACAATCATCATCCTGGTTGGTTTCCTATCGCTAATTTTTATTGACAGAATTGCAGTGAATACAACATAGAGTGACGTCAAAAATGCAGATACTGAGGGGCTTACGGAATCTATCCCGATCATTTGCAGCACGAAACCAGCAAGCATTAGCCCTCCAAGTATTAGCCCTCCGTGCCAATCTTCTTTGGATGTTAGAGCGGCCCTAGCCGTGCTAGAGAAAGGAAGTAATGCCACAAATGCGATGAAGAATCGGGCTGAAACGATTACACCCACAACGGCTGTCGTTGAGTATTGTGCAATCTCTGCATCTAGTGAATTCATTGCTTGCTTCATCCAAACAAATGTCCCTCCCCACAAGAGTGTGACGAAAAATAGGCCGAGCGCTGCTTGCTGTCGCTTTGTGGCCATATTTGCTGGCTGCGTTGGTTGCTTTTGATGATGGCGGTATAGTTAGTATTCGTCAGCAGATTATTGCCGTTTTAGCACTACCCTCTTGTGCTTGGTGTGTTGTGTACACAATATGGCGAGCGAAAGGTTCTGGGATGAACCAATTGAAACCGGGCCAATTCCTGATTCTGGTGCCGAATTCGATTGCATCGTAGTTGGAGGTGGCCCTGGCGGTTCCGCTGCTGCGTCATATCTCGCAATGGAAGGGAAAAATGTACTGCTTATCGAGAAGGGTGTTTGGCCTCGAGACAAAATTTGTGGAGATGCTGTCGGCGGAAAGTCGCTAGGTCATGTTAAGGCACTCGGAGTTAAGGCCGCGTTAGAGTCAACCCCTCACTTCAGAGTTACCGGCATCGTATTTTCATCCCCAAACGGAAGTGACGTCACTGTACCTTTACCTGAAGAAGATGTTGAAAAGATGGAGGCAGGTTATTCCTTGCCTCGTCAGCAATTCGATTGGTTGCTTTTCCAAAGAGCTACAGAATTAGTTTTAGAAAACGGCGGCCATGTAATTCAAGGGGCCGCAGTTACAAAGGTGTTTGACGATAATGGGAAAATTACCGGAGTAGAAGTTGGAATTAAGCAAAATAAAGGAGAAAGGAGAGAATATTCGGCTCCTTGGACTATCGGTGCGGGCGGATATCAATGCCCTGTTGCTAGAAAGATCATCAAAGAAATGGCAAAGGAAGAATTGGTCGACAGGATGCATTACTGTGGAGGATACCGTGAGTATTGGGATGGTGTGAAGGGCTGTGAAGGAAATGCCGGTAATATCGAAATTCACTTTGTAGATACTGTTGTCCCTGGGTACTTCTGGCTATTCCCGCTTGGAGGCGGCAAGGTCAATGTCGGTATTGGAATGGTTATGGGGTTGCTCGATAAACAAAAGAAGAAGCTCAAGAGTATGCAAGCAGATGTTATTGCTAACCACCCATTATTCAAAGAAAGATTCGCTGATGCAAAATTAATTGAAGGCACTAGCAAGGGTTGGCAATTACCATTTGGCAGTCCTAGAAAGGGCGAGAAAAATCAGCCTCGCCGTGCTTATGCGCCTGGTGCGCTTCTGATAGGAGATTCTGCTAGCTTGGTTGATCCGTTCTCCGGTGAAGGTGTTGGTAATGCATTGGTAAGCGGAGAAATGGCTGCACGTCATGTAATGGAAAACAAAGGCGGGCAAGCATATCAAGAAGAGTTGTGGGCCGCGCTAGGCCCTGAACTAACAAACTCGTTCAAAATGCAAAAAATGAGCCGCAGAAAATGGTTGCTGAATTGGTTCGTAGGCAAAGCAAGCAGGAAGCCTGTTATTCAAGAGATGATGACGGAAATGATTGCGAGTAAAGAAGCACAAGAAAACTTGCACTCTAAATGGTTCTTAGTGAAAACTCTACTATTCTGAGGCGATAAAATGGATGCAAAATTAGACGGTGTCAAAGCGGTGTTTTTGGATCTTGATGGCACTATTTATCTCGGAGGAAACCTAATTCCTGGCGCTTTGGAGTTCCTTTCACGTTGCGAGGAGCAAGGTGTGCAGCGTTATTTCTTATCGAACAATTCGTCCAGGTCCGTAGATCAATATGTAGCAAAGCTACACAAAATGAACATACCTTGCACAGCTGATGATGTGTTATTGTCAACACATGATTTACTCGCATGGTTACAAAAGGAAGGAGTCACTAAAACATGGGCGATTGCAACGAAAGGAATGCGCCAAATGATGGAAGATGTTGGTATAACAACAAGAGATGAAAATCCTGAATATGTTGTGCTGGGATACGATACTGAAATTGATTATGAAAAGATTTCAATCGGCTCGATTCACATGCATAAGGGCGTTCCACTAGTTGCTAGTCACCCAGATATGGTTTGTCCATCGCCCGACGGGGGGTTGCCTGATGTCGGAGCTTACCTTGCAATGTTAAAAGTAACAACAGGCATAGACCCCGTGCACATTTCAGGCAAGCCAAACCCTGGAATGATTATGCACAAGATAGAGGAATTAGGCCTTGAGGCTGCAGAATGTGCAATGGTTGGAGATAGATTGTACACAGATATGGAAATGGCAATACAAGCAGGCTGTATTTCTGTACTAGTCTTATCCGGTGAAGCCACTATGAAAGATTTAGAAGACTCCGGCAAAGAAGTTAGTGTAGTGGTTGATTCTGTTGATTCGCTACTGAGGTGAGATTTTGGGCAGACTTGCAGAGTTTTTCGCAAGAAGGACAAAGTTCGAGCCCGAGGGTCACGTCGTATCAGGAAGGTTGGCCGAGTTTAGATTGATGAAATTAACAAGAGCTGTTGCTGGCGATGCCCTTGTGCTTGAAGGAATTAGAATTCCAGATCCTGAAGAGGGGGGTAGGAGAGAAATCGACATGGTAATAGCGACAAAGAATGAGATTCTATTCGTTGAACAGAAGCATTGGTCGGGGTCTTTTACAATAACTAGCGAGGGTAGATTTTTCCAGAAAAGAAAGAACGGTGGGACGTTGATGCACAAGGATATTGTTGCTTGGACATGCAGAAAGGGTGACCTGTTATGCGACCTGCATGAAGCCAGAACTGATGAGTCTGCTCCACCAAGTAAAGTGATCTTAGTTTTCTCAAACAAGAACCTGGAATGGGAGCCACTGCCCGATGAAGTTCCTGCGGAAGCTTATGATGAAATGGGATTCATCAACATGGTTGAAAAAATGGAGAAGGGGCCCCCTGACGAGTTGTTAAAAGAAACGCTGCTAGGCTTTGGAACATGGGATGCGATTCACCTCAATGGGGGAAGAACGTTGCATGGAGATATTCTTGAATACCCGTTTGAGAAGAATAATTGTTCGATTAAACACTCTGGTCTTGTTGGCTTGATTACTGGGCCAAAGAGTACGCTATCCTCTGGACAAGTTGTAGCTGATCAAACCGGCCCGCTAGTTGCAGTAGTTGGAGAAGATGAGTCGAGAATTATTCCATTCGCGCATATCTCAAAAATCGAATTTAGCAGCCCCCGGGCTGAATGGGGATAGGTCTGATTCGCCATACTGCGAGCCTGTTTTGTAACATGGGCTTTTATGCATATCGGGTTTATGATAATGCATTTCGCAATTCCATGACGTCTATCCGGTTATCGCCGTTGGTATCGAAGGCGGCGATAATCATTGAGACTTGGTCCGGAGTTAGCGCTTCTCCCACTAATTTTTTGACGCCTTTGTAAAATTCTGGGCCGTTTATTGTGCCATCGCCATCAGTATCTATTTCTCTGAATAGTTCTTCTACAGACTTTCCTTCGTCTTTCATCGCATCTTTCAGCTTCGCAAGTGCATCGTTACTGGCCATATCCACTGCATTGCTAGTCAGATGAAAACAATTTCCAAGATGGTGGTGTAAATTGAAAGGTTTCAAACACAATTGCTAATCAGGCCAAGTTATGCCTGAGATGTGGATTGAAGCGATCGGATTGTTTGCAGGGGTGCTTGGCATCATTGCTTGGATTCCACAGATCAGAGAAGTTTGGGTTAACAAACGTCACGAAGGGATTTCTCTTGCAACTTTTAGTGTGGTCACAATTGCACTAGGACTATGGTTAATTTACGGAATCCTAATCGAATCTGTGTCGATGATTATTGCAAATATCATGACCTTAAGCGTCATTTTTGCCGTAATCATTGGCGTTTTACGCCTTCGAAAACAAGAAAATGTTTCTTCTTGATTTTCAGCACACAGACTTAGTGGTCTGGATGATGACTGCCCCTATCTTGTATGGGTCTCCATTAGATGCAGGCCGGCGATCTTCAAGTCTGCCAACCCATCCATCTGTAGGAACAGATGCAGGAACACGAATAGATGCCCCGCGGTCCGATACTCCGTAAGAGAACTGGTCTATCGATTGAGTTTCATGCAAACCTGTCAATCTCTCTTCGTTGTGCGCACCGTAAACAGACATGTGCCTCTCGATATTTTGTCCAAATGCTTCACAAATGCTGTCGAATAGTTCCTTTCCGCCCGTATCACGCATTGCTCCGTTTGAGAAGTTAGCATGCATTCCTGAACCGTTCCAATCTCCTTTGATTGGTTTTGGATGGTATTCAATATAGTAGCCATAGCTTTCTGTTAGCCTATCTAGCATGTATCTTGCAACCCAGAGTTCGTCTCCCGCTTGCTTTGCTCCTTTTGCGAAAATTTGGAATTCCCATTGGCCGCATGCAACTTCCTGGTTTATTCCTTCGAAATTTAATCCCGCTTCTAAGCATAGATCTGCGTGTTCTTCTACCAACGCTCTACCATGAGTATTTCTACCACCAACTGAACAATAGTACAGGCCTTGTGGGCCAGGATAGCCTCCTACTGGGAAGCCTAGGGGTTGTTGAGTTTCAACATCCATGATGAAATATTCCTGTTCAAAACCAAACCAAAAATCGTCGTCATCATCGTCAATTGTTGCACGGCCGTTGCTTGGATGAGGAGTTCCGTCGGGATTCATTACTTCGCACATTACTAACCAGCCGTTGATTCTCTGTGGGTCTGGGAAGATGTTTACAGGCTGCAGTAAGCAGTCAGAAGCGCTGCCGTCTGCTTGACGTGTTGAAGATCCGTCAAACATCCAAACAGGACACTCTTCGAGTGTTCCTGTGAAGTTTGAACGCACCATTGTCTTGCTGCGCATGTTCTGTGTTGGTTCGTAACCGTCTAGCCAAATATACTCAAGTTTCGCTTTATCCATCATGGGTATCGAAAAGCCCGTTATGAGTACGGTATATTATACAATCGCTCATTTTTCAAGGGCGTTTTTGCTGTAAACCATCATTCTTTTTTGTATTTATTGTGCAGATGAGCAATGTTGGTGGTTGCTTTAGCGCGATTGATTGTTCAAATGCTCGCGCCTATCGCGCGTGATTGAAAATTTGAATAGAGGGTGGATTTTCAGTTGTTTGCCGCTTCTTCGCTCTGCGGAGTGACGAAAACTGTGCTGCCGTCGCGTTCGATGCTAGGGAATGCAAATGTTCCTCCGTTAACAGATATTGGGCATGAATTACCACAAGCAGGGGCTAAGTAGTCCTCGCCAGTTTCAGTTAGAACGAGTTTTATTCCGTGTCCAGCAGGTAGAATTACATCCATAGCTTGGAATTCCATCAGCATGATTAGGTTTTGTCCCGGGAATACTGTTTGCGGATCATAACCGCCTGCGTGATATCGAATGTCCATCGTGGCATGGCCCAATCTTAATCCTGTTTCAGCGTCTTGTAGTTCTGCAAAAATCTGACCTCCATCAAAGGATGCCGTTACGTCTAGATGTAATGTTGGTAGGCCTGCAATATGCATATCTTGTTCGAAACCGCCGCAAGAAATTGTTACCGTTTGGAGCCCTCCTCCAATGACTGAAGTTCCACCTACATTGCTGCCTGTTTGGTCGCATGACGATAGGTCGATAGATTCCCATATTGCGTCCTGTGGCGGCCATAATTCTTCGATTCGCCATTGCCCGTCATTCCTCTGGATTTGGGCGTGGTTGTCCGGCTTTGGGCCGACTCCTTTGAGATAGTATTCGAACCATTCAAACAAATCTTGCCCCCAATCCCAACGGGTCATGTTGTGGATTGCTTCCCCTCCGTAGCCTGAATCTTGATTGTTGTGTTTTGTCCACTGGTCTGGATAATTGTGTTCCCACTGCCCAAGCATCCCTCTAACATCGTAGCCTGCTGCTGAATAATCAAGATACCAATTTACTCCAATTGGGCCGCCGAATACTTGGTGAGGGTCAACGTTCCAATCTTGCATTCCCTGAATCCAATATATTGACCCGTTCCAGTTTTGGAATGCTTTGTCGATGTGGCTTCTTTCATCGTAGTAATTTTCCATGTAAGGGTCTAGTTCACCTAAACCATATGTTACTGGGCCAGCAAAAATTCCTTCAATTATATCTGGACAGATATTGTCTAGATCGTCGCCGTTGTAATCTACTGTGCTACCAAAATAATTCATGTGCATGACTTGGCTTCTTGCCTCTGCGCTGCCATTCTTGTATAGTAGTGGATGCAATGCAGTAGTGCCTGAAATTGGAACTATTGTCTTGAGGTGTTCGCTAGCAAGAGCCGCTGCTTCCCATTGGGTTGCCCCCTCATACGATTTACCATACAGCCCTACATTTCCATTAGACCAATTTTGTTGCCCTAGCCATTCAACAGCATGATGAATTCCCAACCCTTCTCCAGCCCCACGGTAATCAAAACAGCCGCTGGATTCTTCCGTACCAAATACAGAAACTTGAGCTAATGCGTATCCGTGTGGAACGTAATTGTCAAAGATGAATTCGCCTCGCCCTGCGGCAACAACGTTTGTAGCTCCTGATTCAGAGCCTGGTTGCCCATAGGAGTAATATGGGCTAATTATTGCGATTACTGGAACCTTTTCACCATCTAGTGTGTTTGAAGGTAGCCAGTAGGAAAGGTGTACGTTAGAAGTTGGAGGCCCGGTTTCCCAAATGTCTGAAGTATCAACTTCAATCATCGCTTCTTGAACAGCAAGTGCTGTATACGGGCCTTGTTCGAGTACCATTGCGTAAGTGCCGTTCCACTCCCACTCGAGATTTTGTCTTTCAAATATATCAGGATATAATGGTTCTATTTCCTGCTGTTCGATTACTTCTTCATCACCAAAACAACCGGCTAGCGGCCCGATTAGGACCAAAGCACTCAGTAATATGGCGATTCGCATCATTGGGTGCGTAGCGCCCATGCGGCAAGAAGATGACCCTGTTGTGTATGGGCTGTTTATGCCAGTATTAGTTACCGGAGCCAGTGGTTTCATCGGCGCTCATGTTGTATGTGAATTATTGGCGCGCGGTTTTGCAGTTAGGGCGATGTTAAGAGATACTTCGCTAGCAAAAATGCTACCGGATAGTGACAGACTAGAAATTGTTAAGGCAGACTTGTTCGATGTAGATTCGCTAAGAAAGGCAGTGGATGGATGTGACGATGTCATTCATTGTGCTGCGGCTCTAAATGTAGGTGCCAAGGATGTCAAAAAAGACGTGGTCGATCCATCGGTAATCGGGGTGGAAAATCTTTGCAGTGTAATGGATAATGTGAAGAGAATAATACACACATCATCTGTTGCTGCAATTCGCTCAACTAGGTTTGAAAATGGTACAGTATTTACCAATAGGGACTGGTGTAATGACGCTTCTGAAACCTCTAATGCATACGGCTTCGCCAAAGCCGAAGCCGAACGGAAAATGCGCGAATGGGCAGATGGTCGAAATGTCAGATTAGTTACCATCCATCCTTCGATTGTATTCGGTCCGATTTTACACAAAAGGCACCTTGAAGGTTCCATGTCTTATCTGAAGCATTTCGTAAAAGGGCCTCCTTTTGTTGTTGATGTTCATATTAACTTCGTAGATGTTAGAGATGTGGCCATCGCTCATGTAAATGCGCTAGATAAGGGTGAAAATGGCCAAAGATTCATCATTCACAAAGAAGGTTTGTGGATGAAAGAAATTGGAAATATTTTGAACTCGTCGCTCGAAGGTAAGTTCGCAACCCGTAAATTGCCTAAATTGTTAGCATACGTGCTAGCTATGTTCCATCCAAAACTCTCATTAAATCAAATGAAGATAAATCTAGGGACACATATTGGTTATGATGTTGGAGATTCGTTTGAAATTTTGGAGTTACCAAATTATGATGTCGAGGCGACATTGATTGACTCTGTAAACTCTGTCAAGGCGCAAGATTGACACATAACCTTGCAATGCCAACAGTAATGGCGAGCGAAGTATGGGGTGAGCGTTGGTCCAATTCAACATCGGAAATTGCTCGGAAATACATGGAGGTTGCAGTTCGAAAACAATCTCTGGTGTGTTTAGCAGCGGACCGAAATACAATGTCTGGATTGTTTGATCTTATTCAAGAAGTTGGCCCCCATATTGCTGCTTTGAAAACTCATGTAGACTTGGTTGACGATTGGACTCCTGGGGCTTGGTCTGAATTCTGTAAAGAAGCGGAAAAAGCAGATTTGTTAATCTTTGAAGATAGGAAGTTTGCAGATATAGGCAAAATTAGTAGGTCGCAAATGGCAGGAATATACGATATTCGTTCATGGGCAGATTTGGTTACCTCTCATCTAATCAGTGGACCAGACGTTGTTGATGGTTTGCAAGCAGGGTGGAAAGATGTAGGTCGAACTGGTGGCGTTCTTTTATTGGCGCAAATGTCGAGTCGAGGTAATTTATTGAATCCTGATTATACTGGCCAAGTGGTGACAAAAGGTCGTGAACACCCCGGTGTATTCGGATTCATTGGTAATGGTTCTAGGCCTGAAGAGTTGAGTGAACTACGAAAGAATGTGGGTTCTGAAAAAATGATTTGGACGCCCGGTGTAAATCTT
>Ga0208277_1001236_pt1 | contig 15001 bp, 13 predicted proteins | sample ETNtaG_5_FD_185782 | JGI IMG/M metagenome (GOLD analysis project Ga0208277, IMG submission 185782) | Marine microbial and viral communities from oxygen minimum zone, Eastern Pacific Ocean - ETNP201406SV205 (SPAdes) (version 2) | ecosystem: Environmental > Aquatic > Marine > Oceanic ...
TCGATTTAATGATTTTTGATTTTGGAAAAACGTCACTGCCTCGTCAACAGACATGTCTAAAACGTCTTGAATGGTTTTTCCCTTCCATTCAACTTCCAACGTTTCCCTAGTGTATCTTTTACCTTTGCAAACATCACACGTAACCCAAACATCTGGCAAAAAATTCATTTCTAATTTTATTGAACCTGCGCCTTTACAGGATTCGCATCGCCCTCCTTTAACATTGAAAGAAAATTGTCCGGGTTGATATCCCCTTTCTTTAGAGATTGTTGTTGTTGCAAAGAGGTTTCTGATGTGTCCGAATGCTCCCGTATATGTTGCCGCATTTGATCGAGGCGTTCTGCCAATTGGAGATTGGTCGATTACTATTGTTTTGTCTACGGCTTCGAATCCTTCCATCTTATCATGACGTCCTGGAGAAGTGTCAGTGCCATGTATTTCGCGCAATAATGCAGGTGCTAGGGTTGATGCCACTAACGAAGATTTGCCCGAGCCAGAAACACCAGTTATTGCAACCACACACCCTAAAGGAATTGAGACATCTATATTTTGAAGATTATTTTCTCTAGCGCCTACAATACGTATCCATTTCCCATCATCAGGAGTTTTTCTATCATTAGGGATGGGAATTTTTTCTTTGCCAGACAGATACGCTCCAGTAATGCTTTCATCATTAGAAATTAATTCTTCTAGCTCTCCACTAACTAGTACATTGCCTCCTTCTTTACCCGCACCCGGCCCTATATCAACAAGCCAGTCAGCCTGCCTTAGAGTTGCTTCATCATGTTCAACAACAAGTAAAGTATTGCCCAATGTAGTCAATTCCCTTAGAGTTTCTAAAAGACGTCCGTTGTCTCTAGGATGTAGTCCTATACTTGGTTCATCTAAAACATACATTACACCTGTCAAACGAGTCCCGATTTGGGTTGCTAATCTAATTCTCTGAGATTCTCCGCCCGATAGTGTGCTGGCTCTTCGATCTAATGTCAGGTAGTCCAAACCTACCAATGCAAGAAAGCGTAATCTAGCTTCAATTTCTTTAATTATTTCAGTACCAATAAAAATTGATTTTTCAGATAATTGAGTTGTTTTGGAAATGATATCACTGGTTGGTTTATCCCTTCCTAATTTATCCCATGTTTGGTCTAGTTCTCCTGCTCTCCAATACTGTACAACCGCTAATGCTTCTAATACACTACAAGAAGAAATTGCAGGTAAAGAAATACCTCCAACTATAACCTTACTAACAGCATCATTGAGTTTTTTGCCATTGCAATCTGGACATGGTTCGTCATTCATATATGATGCCATTCTTGATCTTGTTCTGTCCGATGATGTTTCGGTATAAGTTCTACGAATTCTATTAAAGACTCCTTCCCATGGCCTTAACATTTGGTACGTAGATCCTTTTTCGGATGTAAACTCAAAGGAGATGGCGGTACCTCCTGAACCGTAGAGGAGGATGTCTTGTTCGTCTTCACTCAATCCTCCAAACTCTAGATTTGTAGGAATTCCATAGTGCTCACACACCTGTCTCATTTGACTTTTGTACCAACCGGACATCATCGAAGATCTGAATGGCCTAATGCATCCTTCTTCTACTGATGCTGTTCGATCAATAACCAGGTCCGGCGAAAATTCTCTTTGAATCCCCAATCCTTGACAATTGGGGCAGGCTCCGAGCGGATTGTTAAACGAAAATACTCTAGGAGACATTTCAGGCAAAAAGGCGCCGTGCTCAGGGCATGCAAATTCTTCAGAATAGGGTATTATTTGGCCTTCTTCCGTTTTTTCTGCCTCTTCATTGCGAAGATTTTTGCCTTTTTTCTTCTTCAGGCTTTCAACAGCGATTGTTCCGCCCCCTAGGCGGATTCCTGACTCGATTGCTTCGGTTAATCTCTGTCTGTTAGTTCTATTCAATTTCATTCTATCAATTCTAACGTCGATGTCATGTCTGAGATTCTTTTCTAACTCTGGAGGGTTTTCGAAATTTGCTTCGCGGCCGTTTATTTTGCCTTCTAAATATCCTTGTTCGACTAGTGCTTTGAATAAATCAACATGGGTTCCCTTTCTGTTTCTAATTGTGGGGCTCCAAATTGCTACAGCATGCTCTTCAAAACGCCACATTATGTCATCTACAATTTCTTGAACTGTTCTTCTAGCAACTTCTCTACCGCAATCAGGGCAGTGAGGAATTCCGACTCTAGCCCAAAGTAATCTCATGTAATCCATTATTTCGGTAACCGTAGCAACTGTTGATCTTGGATTGTGACTACCTTGTTTTTGGTCGATACTGATCGCAGGAGATAATCCCTCTATAGAGTCACAATCGGGTTTCTTCATTTGGCCTAAAAATTGGCGCGCGTATGAGCTTAGGCTCTCAACGTATCTCCTTTGTCCTTCAGCATATAGAGTATCAAATGCCAAACTTGACTTTCCCGAACCAGAAACTCCCGAAATAACCACAAATTTACCTCTAGGTATCTCTACATCGATATCTTGGAGGTTATGGGTTCTCGCCCCCTTGACTTCGATCCAGCCTTGGCCGGTTGTGTTGTTTTTCTTATTACGGGCCATTAGCGCCCCCCCTAACTATATTCAACGGAATGTTGGCCGCTCTTGAAGAAATGTATTCTATTTTCTATCAATTAAACCAAAATGCATCAATAATTTCTCCTATTTTGGCATCTGTATTGGGAGGCAATAATGTAACTCCATTATGGGCGACCATGCTGTGTATATTTCCACTGCCTTGATGAGTATGAGTTGATGCTTCTAGTCCCTTGTCTGCGCTTGTTATTTTGATTCGTCTTAGACAAAGTTTGTTTTTCGCTCCTTTTACGGGATCTTTCATCCTCACTCTGACCTTTTTACCTAAATTTGGAAGATCTGTTTCTTCAATACCGTAAGTATTAGAGAACCAAGGACAAACTAACATCAAGAACACTAAATGACTACTGACCGGATTTCCGGGTAGTCCAAACAAAGGTTTGTTTTTCCATTTACCAAAAATTGGAGGACCCCCTGGCCTCATATTTACTTTCCAAAAATCAATCTCTCCTTCCGTTTCCATGATTTTTCTTACGATATCCCAATCCCCCATAGAAACTCCACCAGATGTTATTATTGCGTCACAATTCTCTACTGCATGATTGAGGGTTTCACGTAATTGGTCTATTGAGTCTGTAACTATTCCATACCGGATTGGTTCTCCACCCATCTTTTCAACTAAAGTAGCGATTCCAAATGAGTTGGATTCAAAAATTTGATATTCATTGATTTGGGAGTTGGGCATTACTAGTTCGTCACCAGTACTAATTATTCCAATAATGGGTTTTCTGTATACTGGGATCTCATCATAACCCATAGTTGCTGCAAGAGAGATTGTTGAAGCAGTCATACATGTTCCTTCTGAAAGAGCCAAATTTCCTTTTGATAAATTTTCTCCTTTTATGCGGATAAAGGATTTTTTTGCTGGGCCGGAAATAATAACATTGTTTCCTTCGACTCTGCTATCTTCAACAATTACAATTGCGTCAGCACCTTCTGGTATAGGGGCGCCAGTTGTTATCTTACAGGCTTCGCCTGAATTTATCGAAATTGTTTGTTCAGTGCCCGCTTGGATTGCTCCCACTATTTCCAAAATAGTCTCACCATCATGTTGGCAGTCGGCTTCTCTTACCGCCCAACCATCCATAGCAGAATTGTTAAAACGAGGGTCGTTAACTTTGGAAGTTAGTCCTTCCGCAAGTATTCTACCATTGACATTGTCAAGATGTATGTTCTCTGAAGGGAGTTTTAATTTGCTTTCTGATATCAATATCTTAGCTCTATCAATACTTATGCCTACCTCCATATAATCGGCGAAGAGTGTTGTACAAATGAATTATGCGTTGAATACGAGAGAGTGCTGTTCAAATATTATCAATGAGACGCCGAATTGTGTTGATTGAAGGAGAGGTTTTAATTCTCTTTTTGTTGTTTTTAATTGCTTTACTATATTCTAGTGTTGGCCATGGTGGAGCATCGGGCTATTTGGCAATATTGTCTCTAACAATCTATGCAGAATATGATAGTGGGTGGTTAAAACAGCATGCGTGGGCATTGAATTTAGTTGTTGCTGCGATCGCTTTTTATCATTATAGAAAGGCAGGGTTTTTCAATTTGGAATTGACTTTGCCATTCATTTTTGCGAGTATTCCGTTTGCAATTATTGGAGGATATCTGAAAGTCGATGGGGCATTTTATGATACTATCCTATCAATTACTTTAGTTTGGGCAGCATATAAGTTATTTCAAATTAAAGAAAATAATTCTGATGTAAAAATAAATAATCCCAGCATGTATTATTCTCTTCCTATTGGAGGAGGTATTGGCCTAATGAGTGGCGTCATAGGAGTGGGTGGGGGCATTTTCTTATCGCCAATACTTTTACTAAAAAAATGGGCCGATCCTAAAACTGCTGCCGCTACAGCTGCACTTTTTATTTGGGTTAACTCGATGGCGGGATTACTAGGAGCTGGAGTTTCTGGACAGTTAGTAATAGATTTGAAAATTTTGTTACCTTTTGTTATGGCAGTACTATTGGGCGGATATCTGGGGGCGAAATATGGTTCCGAAAATGCCCACCAATCATTAATTAGAAAAATATTGATCTTTGTATTAATCATTGCTTCTATGAAGAGAATATCATATGTTCTAATATGATTAGATGCCTATCATGTCAGAATGTCCACATTCGGGGTGTGCACAAATTACTTTGTATCGCTCTCTTTTAGGCCGAGGTATTCGCATCATTGCGCCGCACATCGAACATTGATGAGTTACGATTTCTGGTTCTTTAGGAGTTGGGTCTTCATAATCGTCAAAGTTTTCTTCCATTGCAGTCCAACCAATTTGATCTGAATAAGTGTCTTCTTCGTCGGTGATTTTCTTTTGCCTCAGGCCCAATTTAATGTTGATTTTACGGCCTTTTCTTTTCTTCTTTTTAGTTGGTTGGCCCTTCCCTTTTGGCTTTCCTTTTGGCTTTCCTTTGGGTCTCGGTTTGGGTTTCCGCTTAGGAGGAGCTTTTGCTTTCTCCTTTTCCGGTTGAGGCTTAGCAGGGGGTGCTGGAGGTTTTGCTGGAGGTGCTGGAGGCTTAGCAGGGGGTGCTGGAGGTTTTGCTGGAGGCTTAGCAGGAGGTGCTGGAGGTTTTGCTGGAGGCATTGGAGGCTTGGCAGGGGGTGCTTTTCTTGGCCTCTGTGGAGGCTTAGGCGGTGGTGGTGGAACCTTGTCTGCCATGACTATCCTCTATTGGCAACTCGGGGGACTCTTTGAAAGAATCGGGCGTATGGTTTCTTTTTTCTTTGACTAAGCAGGATACAATAATAGTGATTCGCAAGGAATTGGGGACAATTTATCTCTTGCCCCCAGGCCTTCAAGTTCTATGACAAATAAATTGCCGATTACTTCTGCGCCTTGTTGCTGGCATAATTTAACGCACGCATCTACGGTGCCTCCTGTTGCAAGCAGATCGTCGATGATGATGATTTTGGAGCCTTCAGATATGGCGTCGTCATGCATCTCTAAAATATTAGAGCCATATTCCAAAGAATATTCTATTTGTATAGTCGAAGAAGGCAATTTCCCAGGTTTTCTGACTGGTATGAATCCAATTCCTAATTTAGCAGCCAATAATGGACCAAAAATGAAGCCGCGAGCTTCTGGTCCGACAATGTAATCTGGAGTCCAGCCATAATGATTGCAAATATCTACAAACATGTTGGTAACCATGTTCAAATATTCTCCTGAATTAAGTAAAGGAGTTATGTCTCTGAACATTATCCCTTCTATAGGGAAGTTCGGAATTGTTCGGATTTGTTGTTGAAGTTTTTGTGTTATTTCTTTATCAAAAATTGACATCTATAGCACCTTTTGAGAGGAGGCTCCCGGGCCCAAAGGGCCCGAGAGTTCCTTTTACGTTATTCTACTCAATCGTTCAATCCGATTGTCTCAAAGATCCAATCGAATGTTGATGTGTCGCCAGGACCAAGGTAGAACATTATCATGAGTATTGCAAGAGTACCCATGATCTTGTTGATTTCATCGAACTTGCCCATTCCTGCTTTGATAGCAACGTATGAGATTACACCCCATGCTATACCATCTGCAATGGAATAAGTGAATGGCATCATGACCATTGTTAGGAAAGCAGGCAACGCTACTTCTCCGTTGTTCCAATCGATGTCTGCTGCTTGTCTCATCATCATAGCTCCAATTACTACTAGTGCGCATGCTGCTGCAAAGGTAGGGATTGCTTGGAATATGTTTGAAAAGAACAAACCTGTAAGCATCAAAACACCCACTGTAACTGCAGTTAGACCGGTCTTTCCACCGTCTTCAACACCTGCAACTGATTCAATGTAAGTGGTTGTTGTGCTTGTTCCAGTTAATGCACCCACAATTGTTGCCGCTGCATCGGACATGAAAGCCTCGTCTGAATTCATTAGTTCATCGTTTTCGTCAACATATCCTGCTTGACGGCCTACGGAGTAAAGTGTACCAGCAGTGTCAAAGATATCAACGAATAAGAAAGTAATCATTACTAACAAGAATGCACCCATTGTGGTTCCGTCTGCAGAGCCTACGTCACCTAATGCACTTAATGCTGCACCCATTGTTTCTTCCGGCATTCCAACAAAACCGAAATCTGTAGATGGCCATTGTGCGGTTGGTGATGCCCAACCTGCCCCTCCTGCCAAGAAATCATTGTATGGGTCGTAAGCTTCTACTGCCCAGCCATATACTGATGCTCCTGCAATTCCATAAATTATTGCGCCTTTTATTCCTCGAGCCATCATTACTGCAATTGCAATTAATGCCACCATTGAAATTAATGCGCCGTGATCATATCCAAATGATTCTGTTGTTGCTAGGTTTACCAGTGTTGCACCGTCATCTTGAATCCAACCCATTTCTCTTAATCCGATAATAGCAAGGAACATTCCGATACCTGCTCCTGTAGCGATTTTCAGATCGGTTGGGATTGCATTTATCATTGCAGTTCTCCATCCTACTTGAGGTAGAGACATTATCATGAAGATTACACCCTCAACCAATACTGCAGCAAGGGCTACGTCCCAAGCTACACCCATTGCGCCAACTACGGCGAATGTGAAGTAGGCATTGAGCCCCATTCCTGGTGCTAATGCGAACGGTAAGTTAGCCCAAAGTCCCATTACCAAGCAGCCGATAAAGGCGGCTACGGCCGTTGCGAATAATGCATCGTCAAAGGGTATTCCCGTTTGTCCGAAGTTACTCAACATCGATGGGTTGACTACGAGAATGTATGCCATAGTCAGGAAAGTTGTCAATCCTGCTCTAAGTTCACCATTCACGGTACTGCCCGCTTCTGTTATTCCAAATTGTTTGTCTAATGCGTCCATATTTTTTTTCATCTCCTGTTTTTCATTCATCCCAGACATCTGTCCAGATACTTTTCCATTAGACATGAGGCCTATGAATTGTTCGGAGCACCTGATTCACGAATTTATGTGGATTGGGGTGCCATTAACAGGTAAATGAATTTCTATTTTTTTTCCTAATTCGGAAAAAATAACATTTCTACTTTCTTCTGGAGCATGGAATAAAATCATATTTTTGGGATCACAAATCTTTGCAAAATTACATAATTCAACATGGCCAGCGTGATTGGATAATTGAAACTGCATGACGCCTAAATCTATCTTAGTAAGGTTTCCAAAAATGTTGATTTTTCCTTCTTCTAACAATTTTCTTCCTCCGGAATTTTCCGCTTGATAGCCAGTTAATAAAATACCATTTGAAAGATCTGTTCGTAACCGGTTTAGATACCAAAGTGCGGGGCCGCCATCTAACATTCCACTGGTTGTGACAATGACATCGGCCTGTAATGCCTTTTTCCGATCGGATTTGCTGGAGACTTTTCTAGTCCATTTCCAAACCTTTTCGAATGTTTCTAGATCTTTGATGTGTTCTGGGTTTTCGAACCATTTTCTGGTTAATCTTGTTCCCATTCCATCATAATGAACATTAAGATGGGGCGCTTCTCTGTATAATATACGAAGAATATCTTGGCCTCGGCCCGATGCAAAAGCGGGGATCAATGCAACCCCTCCTCTTTCTACTATTTTTTTGACTTCGGTGACGAATCTAGCTTCCTCTTCGAGTCTGTCAGGGTGTGTCTTTCCCCCATATGTCGCTTCTAAACAAAGAATGTCACATTTTATTGGTTCTGCGCCCGTTGTATTGGGGCTATCTCTTGTATCAAGATCTCCTGACCACAATATCCGATGTGTTGGTGTTTCTATTTCTATCATTGCTGCGCCTGGCATATGCCCTGCTCGATGTAGTCTACATTTCCACGCTCCAATGGTGAACCATTCGCCATAATCATGTGTTATCCAAGACTCAAGGGCATATTCTAAATCCCTTTTGTCCCATGTAAGAGGATATCCTTCTATTTTCGAAACTTTGTAAGTATCTCTCCACATTATTTCAGAAACTGCAGAAGTCAAGCTTGTACCATGAAATCTGACATTATTAAACTGGGTTAACCAGGGGACCATTCCGATATGATCTATGTGGCTATGTGTGATGATTGCATCAGTAATTGGTGGACATTGATCGGGGTATTTGGGAGGTCTTGTTGGTGCTAGACCATAATCGATTAAGATTCGGGTTCCCGTGTTATCTTCAATTACGCAACCAACATTACCAACTTCGTTACCACCACCTAAAAAATGAAATCGGATCCCTTCTTTAACTTCAGTCTTGGGATAACCTGAAGATTGTCCGGGGGTGTATAGCACCATAGTTTTCCGACTGTGTTAAGCATCATGAGGTCTTTGGAAGTCCATCCCCTATATTTCCAGTAGAAATATCCAATTGGTGTCTAATTTTTTGCAGGGGTTTCAAAATGTTTATGTCTTTTCGATTTTATAGTAAGATTGTATATTGAAATCAATTGAATTTATCATTAAAAATTATTGAAATCTTTCTTTTATCTCTTCCAGTGGAAACAAAGGGGTTCGGGGGATATGTTCAGAACTAAAACCTCTTCAGTTGAATCGTGCCAAGGATACCAGATTCCGAATTTGTTATCGACAATGATCGATGTTTTGGTTGTGCGGCTTGTGTATCTTTATGCCCAGTGAATGCTTTAGTGTTAGATAATTTGTTAGCTGTAGTCGACGAACCCTCATGCACTCACTGTAATTTTTGTATCCCCTTTTGCCCTGTACACGCTCTTTCAATAGTAAAAATGGCTTAAAGAAAGGCCAAACTAATCTTTATTCATTATTCGCCATTTCCTAATTAACATCATTATAATAATGAAACATCTCCTCAGTACATATATGGAAATCAGTGAGATAGCCACCCAATCTAAAGGAATACAGCAGTGGATTGTAGAAAAAAGAAGAACAATACACCGTCACCCAGAGCTGATGTACGAAGAATTTGAAACAAGCAAACTAGTCCAAAATACTTTGAAGGATTTAAAAATTCCATACAAAAAAGACATTGCAATAACTGGAGTCGTTGGTACGATAGGAAATGGCGACGGCCCCTGTATAGCACTGAGAGCAGATATGGACGCTTTACCGATACACGAAGAAACCGATATAGATTTCAAAAGCGAAATCGATGGTAAAATGCATGCATGTGGGCACGATTGCCATACGGCTATGCTTCTCGGCGCGGCAAGAGTATTGAAAGAAAATGAAGATAAAATAAATGGAACAATCAAATTAATTTTTCAACCCGCAGAAGAAGGAGGTGCAGGAGGTAAAATGATGAGAGAACAAGGCGTATTGTTGGAGCCCAAGGTACAACAAATTTTTGCACTGCACGTTGCAGGGACAATTCCCGTAGGCACATTAGCATCCAAAGAAGGCACTCTTTTAGCCGCAACATCATCTATCAAAATTATAGTTAAGGGCAAAGGAGGCCATGCAGCCGCACCCCACCATACAAACGACCCAGTAGTCACAGGATCAAAGATAGTAGTCGAACTTCAAACTTTAGTGTCCCGAGAACTAAGCCCCTTAGAACCAGGGGTAATCAGTATCACGATGGCAAATGCCGGCAGCGCATTCAATGTTATTCCTTCCACTATGGAGTTACAAGGAACTATCAGATCGTTAACTGTTGAGGGGGTATCAAAATTACAAAAACGGGTCAAAGAAGTAGCGCAATCGATAGCAGAAGCTAATCGCTGTGAAGCTGAAGTTTCCTTCCCTGGCAACGATTATCCTCCCACAATAAACGATGCAGAATGCTGGGAATTAGGAAAATCAGCAGCAACAGAAATCCTCGGAGAAGAAAATCTTATAGAAATGCCCGATCCAATTATGGGCGGAGAAGATTTTGCATATTACACAGAAGAAATACCCGGTTGTTTTTCTTTCCTAGGAGTAGGAAATCCCGACATAGACGCTGTCTATGACGTACATCACCCTATGTTCAAAGTAGATGAAGAAGCCCTATCTTTAGGGACTGCAATCCATGTTAATACCGCATTAAAAGCACTTGAAAATTTAAATTAATTAAAATTACAATGAGAAGATATTATGAAAATCGCTATCATTGGTTCGGGAATAGAAGTATTCGCATGTGGCCATAGGCTATTTGACATAAATCCCAATTTAGAACTTCATGTATTCGATGAAAAGGCAGAATCTGGAATGTACGGAGAGGAGCCAGGGATTTTTTCCGAATGGCCAATAATTCCAATTAAGTGGGCAGGCAATTTATTTAATCAACATCCGGAAGAAAACTCTACAGCAGTTAGATACTCTTGGTTTGTAAAATCTCTCTCAATTTCTCTCGCGGAGAGAGGAGCCAATTTACATTTGAAATCTATAGTAAAGGGCATAGAAGATGACCAAATCAATTTCTATGGAGCAGGATATTTAGGAATGGGAAAAATGAAATTTGATAGAATAATTGATTTTAGAGCCCATAATTCCAACGAATTATGGTACGGGGGTGTAACAGTTTCAAAAACAAATATAGATATTTTTGGAATCAGGCCGGACGAGACCATAGAAATATGGAGTAAAAATGAAAATATTGGCGACAATTTGATACAAAAAATGCAGTGGCGCGGGCCCGATCCTCGCACCGCATTAATTGGCAGAGTCAATTTAGGAATCAATACCGCAGAATCTTCTTTATCTGAATAAATCTTTGTAAAATATTAGATGCTTGATGCATTCAGGGACTAATATGGGCGGAGTGGAGAGTCAGACATTGGAACATGTTTGTGACAAGACAAAAAGCACAAGGCACGCCATTTTGATAGATCCTGCAGACCAAACTCCGGAAACTGCTGCCAAAAGAGCAATGGCAGCGGTCGCAGCAGGGAGCAAAATGATCCTAGTCGGGGGCTCAAGTGACACAGATATGGACAATGTAAACAATACCGTAGTTGCAATCCAAGAAGCATTAGAGTTGGTAACTTGGGCCTCGTCTCAAGACTCAGATTTTTCAGAAGAAAGAAATTGGAAAGTCCCAGTGGTATTATTTCCACAGGGGGCAGCTGCACTTTCGCCTGCTGCAGACGCAATCACTTTCATGATGCTAATGAATAGCAAATCGCCTAGATTCTTAATCGAAGAACAAGTTGCAGGATCATTATTCATCAAAAAAGCTGGAATTTCGCCATTGCCAATGGGGTATATTATTTGTGAACCCGGAGGTAAAGCAGGGGAAGTAGGTCAAGCAGATCTAATCCGACCATCCGAAACAGAAAGAATTTCTGCATACGCAACAACAGCAGAATATTACGGATTCAGAATAATCTATCTTGAAGCAGGAAGTGGCGCCCAAACACCCGTATCTCCCGATCTAATTAAAGCCGCCAGAGATTCATGTAATCTGACAATTATCGTTGGAGGAGGAATTAGAGACGGAGAAACCGCAAAAGCTGCATCCGACGCAGGAGCAGATTGGATAATTACCGGTAATTTGACAGAATCTTTTGACAACGCCAATACTTTGCAGAATGTGTTAACAGATTTCATTTCAAAAATGAATGATTAACTATCTTTAATTGTAGCCAGCAAACGGTCTATTTGTGCTTCCATATCTAAAATTAAAATCATTTGCTCTTCTTCTACTTTGAGCAATCTAGCATTCTCATCTTGCAGCTCCTGCGAACGTCCTTCTGAAATGCCGCCCCCATCTATTCTTCTTATTTTTTCATTTTCTAATTTATTCTCCAACTGGCTATATCGAATTTTCATTACACGCAACTGTTCTTCAAGATCTGAAACAGACGGGGCATCTCCTTGTTCCAAATCGATTGCCTCTAATTCCAATTCCAATGCGCGCGCCCGTTGCCTTGAGATCACCAATTCCTGCTCCATTTTCATTGCTTCGTTCCAGACGGAAATAACTTCCTGAACTAGTTTTTCATGCGAGATTTTCGCCAGTCGTTCTTCCAATGTTCCTTCATCTTGTTCCGATGAAGCATCGACAGCCGAGGGAGTACTCATCAATAATCGATAAACATCGCAACTAACACGTTCTTGAACCTTGAGTAAAACTAGGTGAATATATATCGAAATTTGAATATTATCGTCTTCGCCGTTTTCGTGGCTTTTATATCAAAGTCGAAGTTCGGCCGCAATATGCAAGCATACCGGATAGACGGGTCAGTCCGCCAAGGAAAGACAAATCAAAAGTTTTGTATAGATTTAGTCGCGGAAAATGAAGACCAAGTTAGAGAAAAAGTATACTCAAATTTTGGTAGCCGCCACGGCGCCAAAAGAAGGTATATTACAATCGCTTCGATTAACACTATTGATCCATCCGAATCTTCTGCACCAGTTGTAGTATCTCATTTTCGTGACAAATAATCAACTTTAACGCGTAACGGTGAAATCAGATAGGCCCTAGGGTGTGTCATGTTGAAGAAAACTTTCATGCGTCAGTACTGGCGCATTCAGCAAAGCCAAACCCTGATTTCTATGGGTTTTTGGATTACAACATTGACTTTGTTGATGTGGCCTTATGTCAGTTGGAGGTTTGAATCAGACACCGAAATGTTAGCGGTACCAATGACATATTGGGGCCTTGGAGCAATTGCCCTATCCGTACTCTTCGTAGTATTGATTATCGGATGGGTGTATGACGTATTTCTTGGACTTTGGAGAGAACATCTAACGGTTGTCCAGGAAAGAAATCCATTCACAACATACAAAGTAAACGCCCCTTTTGGTATGTTATTGGCTCAAACTAATACTATTTTACGCAAATTATCCGAAGACGACGAAGATATCAACCGTCATTGTGACTTTGTTGACAGATGGCTAGAATGGAATTCGGAGCAAGAAATATGGGCGAGAACAATGTCATCTTGGAAAGAAATAGTGGGTGACGAAGATCCATATTTATTCCACCTCTCATCCGAAGCGAGAGAAAAATTGGAAGAAGCTGCCAAAGAAATGCAAGATTTCTAAGATATTGGAGAGATAGCTTTGGATATCGAAAAGATAATTCAAATCGCTGAGTTAGCGGGCGAAGCAATAATTGAGATCTATAACAAGTCTGGAAATATAAGAATTGAACAGAAGGGAGACAACTCTCCCTTAACCGAAGCAGACTTAGCAGCGCACAACATCATTGTCGACGAATTAAAAAAAATAGATGACACACCTATCGTATCAGAGGAAGGAAACGAAGGCGACCCCCTTTCTTCTGATACTTGTTGGCTGGTAGACCCATTAGATGGGACAAAAGAATTTATCAAAAGAAATGGAATGTTTACAGTAAATATAGCATTAATGACCCGAAAAAAAAACAGATGGTCTCCTATTTTTGGTGTAGTCCATGCACCAGTCACTAAAACAACTTGGTCCGGCGGAGCAATAGCTCCTTCTGAACGCAGAGGGCCAGACGGTACAGGTTTGATGATGGTAAACCCCTCATCCCCCCCTCTTCCTGTAAGATTAGTAGCCAGTGGGTCGCACAGAGGTGAAAAAGACGAGTTATTTGCTCAAAAGTTGGGGCATTATGACCTAGTTAGAATGGGTTCTTCTTTGAAAGCGTGCATAGTCGCAGAAGGTTCGGCCGATTTGTATCCAAGATTCGGGCCAACATCTTGTTGGGATATAGCAGCCGCCCATGCAGTAGTTTCAGGGGCAGGAGGAATTGTCGTCGGACCATCAGGAAAAAATCTTGATTATGATTTAGTTGAAAATGTATTGAATCCATATTTCCTTGTAGCTGCAGATAATCGTTGGACCGAAGATTGGGTCAAATTACAGTAAATTAAATGATTTTATGCATTTTTTTCGATTAATCAAAACAGACCAAAACCCGTCGATGTGAAATAGACCTTGTCTTACGCAAACACATGTCCCACCTCGACGCTTTGGAGGCAGAAGCCATCCATATTATGAGAGAGGTGGTCGCTGAAGCGGAAAATCCAGTAATGTTATATTCTGTTGGAAAAGACTCTTCGGTAATGCTTCATTTGGCTAGAAAAGCATTCCATCCCGGAAAAATCCCATTCCCGATAATGCACATTGATACTATGTGGAAATTTTCAGAAATGATTGATTTTAGAGACAGAACAGCAAAAGATTTGGGTGTAGATTTAATTGTCCATATTAATCCGGATGGAAAAGAAATGGGGATGAATCCGTTTATTCACGGATCTTCAAAACATACTGATATGATGAAAACAGAAGGGCTAAAACAGGCGTTAGACAATCACCAGTTTGATGTTGCATTCGGCGGAGCAAGAAGGGACGAAGAAAAATCAAGAGCAAAAGAAAGAATCTTTTCATTCAGAACATCCAAGCACCGGTGGGACCCAAAAAATCAGAGGCCGGAACTTTGGAATTTGTATAATTCACGAAAAAATAAAGGAGAATCTATACGAGTTTTCCCATTATCAAATTGGACAGAATTAGATATATGGCAATATATTCATTTAGAAAAAATACCAATTGTGCCATTATATTTCTCTAAG
>Ga0208277_1001237_pt1 | contig 14996 bp, 5 predicted proteins | sample ETNtaG_5_FD_185782 | JGI IMG/M metagenome (GOLD analysis project Ga0208277, IMG submission 185782) | Marine microbial and viral communities from oxygen minimum zone, Eastern Pacific Ocean - ETNP201406SV205 (SPAdes) (version 2) | ecosystem: Environmental > Aquatic > Marine > Oceanic ...
ATTCACTTTGAAGTTGGCGCGCTCGAGACGGTGGAGGGGACGATGGCGCTCTACGACGTGCAAACGCGTACCAAGGTGAGCGAAAATTTTCACTTTTCGTGGCCGAACGCGAAACAGCAGAAAACGATCGCCGCTTTCACCGTTCCAGCCGAAGCTTTGACGCCAAATCTGAGACTCATCGCGCATCTCACCCATCTCGCCGCGGACGAGGGCGGCATAGAGGACAAGGTGTACACGCACAAAGACATTCGTAAGGCGAAGATTCACGCCGAAAAGGAGCGACAACGAGTGCTGGGAACGGAGGCACTTCGTCAGGCGAAGGAGCAACAGGTAATGCAGGCGAGATCGACGCAAGCCACATCGGTGCACTCGTCCGATGGGAGCTCGGCGCTCGCAGCGCAAGAGGTTGAAAATCCGAATTTGTCCAAGCGTCGAAACTTACTCGCGTGGGCGGTGCTGCCGATTTTCGACTTACGCGTGGGAGGTGCGCCGGGCGCGAACATGCTGTTGAAAGAAACGTCGTGCTCGGAGATGTATCGAGTCAAAGAGGCTTACAGTGACCACGCGCTCCTCGAGGCGGCGATGTCGAACGGAACGAGTCACTCTCTGAAATCGCACAAACCGATTCGATGCAGAATGATTTGTCGACTGAACCCGTTGAACGCGCCGTCACCGGGCGCGGAAATCAATGGGTTCGAGTTCCCGAGAGGTTTAGTGCACGTCAAGGAGTTGAGCTCTTTCAACCCGCGCGTCGCGACCGGCGCTTTCGATTGGGAAATGGCTTGGGGCGGCGCCATCGACGACGGTCTCGCGAGAGAGCTGTACGTGTACGTGAAATCGATAGACATCGGCAAACGTCAAGACCTTCGGGTGCGCATTCAGCTCAGAGACGATGACTTAGAGATTGAATGCAAAGGTTTACTGGCTTTCCCGTCGCCGTGCGGTCGGGGGATGTGTCGCGAGAGCTGGACGACCATGAGCCGCATGCGCTCCAAAGGTGGTGTGTTTTATCACGAAGCGCGCGTACGGCTGCCCGTGCGGTTGAATCCATCGCACCATCTCGTGTTGAGCATCTACGGCGCGCAAAGCGCGTCGAATGGCATGTTCGGTAGTGGCGGCGGCGAGGAAGAATTGCTCGGCCACTCCGTCATCAATCTTTGCTCTCAACCCGAAACCTTGGCGGCGAAGGTTGCGAGCGCGACGACACCCACGGGTGGCGACATCAGCCTCGTCGCGATGCGAGAACTTTTACCAAAGTACTTGCAGTCAAACGTTCGAGCGCACATGCCATACTGGGAGGAAAGAAAGGAATGCGTGCACGTGCGTCTCCGACTCGCGTCGACGATGCACACAGGCGACTCGCACATTGGCGCTCTTTTCGCCGCGACGAGCGCGTGGCGTGAAACGCAGACACCAGAAACTGAAGATAAACTGAGAATAGCCGTGAGTGAGCTCGCTCTCGCGAACGTGCACGCGCTCATTCAGCACTTACCAGCGGTGTTAAATCTACTCATGAGTTTGACGTTGAGAGTTTCGGATTCGTCTCAACTGGACATCTACGAACAAGAAGAGAAGCAAAGCTCGCGGTTGAGCAAAGACTCGCGCAGAGATGACGACGAGGACGACGGCGCTTCTCTCGTCTCGGCTGGGTTGAGCGACGACTTTACGCAGAGCGCGGATTTGTTGGAGAGAAGGCTGTCGCTCATACCCGCGCTTCCGAAGTACGAACGAGTCGACGCGACGCAAGACATCGGGATATTGGCGTTCCACACGCTCGTTCGCGTCGCCGCGGCTGTGCAACGCGTCGAGCCTGGGAAAACGCCTCCGCTAAAGGGAGTGGCGAGCCACAGTCCTCCGTTGGAGGCGTACATGACGCTCGGATTCGGATCTTTCGAGCATTCGTGGAGCAAACAATTGGGTAAATTACAGACGCTCGGGATGTCGCGAACGGCGTTACCGGCGCACACCATTCTCGCCAAGCGTTACGCTTCCGTGCTCGCGGAGACTCGCGAGCCGTACGTTCCTTACGAGGAGGCTCTTTCGATGTCGTGGTTCTTCCTCGGGATGATTCATCGCGCCGTCGCGCTCGATCGAGCGCAATCACCGAGCGACACTGTGTCCATCGAAAACGATGAAATGCCGTTGCGAAACGTCATCGACATTTTGTCGAATGAAGTCAAGACTCGCGGCGAACGCATGTTACCGTCGGACGCCGACATGGATCAAGCGCGCAATTTGAACTGCGGCGTCGCCATGTTTCTCACCCTCATGTTTTCCATACCGGGAATAAAAAAGTATCAAGAGGGATCGAGAGGGAACGGTAATCTCGGACGCGCCGGTCCGCTCGCGCCTCTCGCGACCATGCTCGCCGCCATGCACGTCAAGAGTCTCGGACAGGGTGGCGTCAGACACACGGCGTTGTTGCGCGAATTCTTCGACACGTTGTGCGCGTCTCCCGTCATACTCGACATCATCACCGCCTCTGTGGTGTACGAAAGTAAAAATGGGTGGAGCGAAGACTCGTCCGAGCCTTCGAAATACAGTGCTGGCGATGCTCTGGTCAACGCGTTCACGGAGGCCATGCAGTGGAACCTCGAAAGCGATCCAGAACGAGCGAAAACGGCGTCTCGCATCGTCGCCGCGACGCTGACGAGACATGCGTGGGATCGTTCGTGGCAATCGTCCAGCGCGCGTCGATCCATCGCGGCTGCGTACGCGCCGTTACTTCGACTTCTCATCTCGCAGCGCGAGACAATTGAGACTCTCGATGTGGTCGGAAGACGCGACTTGTTGGTGAGTATTTTGATGCTCGCGCGCGACACGCAGGCCAACAATTTGTGGAACTGGCTCACCGAGGATCCCGTTCGCATGAAAAATTTCGTGAGTATCCTCTCGAGAGCTGCGGAAGATTTCGCGTACGAAACCGACGGTAACGATTCATGGTCGCCCTCTGGCCCCGTGGACGGAACCGCGGATTCAGAGCTCCACTACGATCCGCGCGTCGCCGCTGGTCAACTCAACACCTGCGTCTACATGATCATCTTGCGTCTCATCAGCGAATGGCACAGTCGCGGAAGCTTAAAATCCCAGTGGGGCGTCATCGGCGCCGCGGCTCGAGCGATGGGTGTCATGCGAAGAAGAAAAGTTTCTGATCCAAACGAGACGGTGCAGATTCCGAACACCAGGTTGAGTCCCAAGGCGTACTCCGAGTCTTCCCCGTCGTCGTTCATCGACGAACCGATCGACGAGGACCTCGAGTACGAGAGCATTTCGTTCAACGCGTTGGAAGGAATCTTGGGCGTCATGCTCGCCATCATGTCGAGACCGCAGAGCGAATCTTCGTGGAAAATGTCTGCGCCGATTTTGGATTCGTTACTCCGAGAACACTGCAAGGTGCTCTTCGCGTCACTGCATCCGCGCAAAATCAACGCACCGCTTGAAGAGTACCCACCGTCACCGGCCATCGCGCCGGGCGTCGCGCCGTACGCCTTTTTACAAGGCGCGGCCATCGCCGTCTTCAAGGCGGCGGCGCGTCCTCCGCCGGTGCGAGAGCTCGCCGTGGCCAATCTTCGAACCATGCTCGAATCATCCGTGGAAATCTTCGGCACGAGCGAACCGCTCTGTCCAACGCTGATTTACGCCATGCATGCCGCGTTCTTCCCGCTCAAACCGGTGTCGCTTCAAGAGAGATTATCCATCTCGTTACAGAGTCTCAAATCCGGCACCGAGGTGAGTCCGTCGGGTTGGAACAATTCGGTCAAGGATACGCTGCACACGCTGGAGAGCGCCGAACTGTGCGTTCGACGCTTGGCAAACGCGACGATGAATCCCAGAAGCGCTCTCAATCTCCCACACGCGGCGGATCTCGAGGCTTCATTGGCTTTAGCGCTGAAATCATCCCCAGCCGCGCACGTCAAAGTGTTGCGCTCGCTCTCCGACAGGCTCGCCGCCGGCGAACACTGGGTCGAAGCCGGCGAGGCGTCGACTGCTGCGGGAATCATCGCCATGCAGGCGTTTTCCGTCGCCGCGCCGAACCTGTGCGTGTGGTTCGAACACGACGTGAAGGCTCTGCGAGAATCATTCTTCGCTCTTCCCGAGGGAGCGTCGCCGCTCCCCGCCGTGGCGGGAACGCGGTGCGGCACCGAGGAAATCGGAGAGCGACAAGTGCTCGCGCATCTCGCGCGCGCCGTCGAGTTATTCACGAGAGGGAACCATTTGGAGGCGGCGTTGCGCGTCATGGAAACGGCGCAAATCTCTTGGCAGACGCATCGTCAGTTTGATTCTCTGAGCGAATCGCACGCCACCATGGCGGAGCTCTTCCGTCGACTCGACGCCACGTTTTCCGTCGGCGATCCCGACCGCTACGAACTCGACGTCAAGGGTAAACCACCGCCGGAACCGGCGACGTTTTGGCGCGTTCGTCTGATCGGTAGCGCTTGGGACGACATGGTCGGTTCGGAGTGGGTCTACCGAGAGCCGCGAGAACGAACGCTCGGCGAGATGAATAAGAAGATCATCGCGCAGCTGTCCAAGTATTTGCAACCGGACACGCGGGTGGTCTCCATGTCCACCAACTCGGACGCCATCGTGGAGGAAGGGTGCGCCGGTTTACAGATTACGGCGTTACAGATTGATTTCGATGCCCTCGAGCAGACAGCGATTGGTGGTGGCGTCGGCGGTAAGGGATTCTCTCGCTGCGGCAAGTTTACGTTTGACGCGCCCGTCGTCTTCACCGAAACCGGCGAAGTGAGTCAGGCGCAAGGTCCCGTCGTCGCCGGTCTTCGGTATCAAGGTCGTCGTCGCACTAAGATCACGGTGGATGAAGAGTTCCCCAATCTGTTACCGCGCTCGCGAATCATCAACACGTCGGTCGAGGAGATGAACCCGTGTCAGAGCGCGATTCAGATGCTCAACGAGCAAACCTTTGCGCTTTTAGCTGCGGCGAACGCTCGCAAGCCTCAGGCGGAGCTCTTGCAGCGTCTGTTGCAGGGATCTCTCGCGGCTGGCGTGAACGGCGGTGTGCCGTCGCTGATTCAATCCTTCTTTGACATCGACTTTCCGTCCGAGAGTCGACAGGACGCGCACGAGCCTCGATTTTCCACGCCGACGCCCGTCGAGCCGTCGCCGAAACCGCCAAAGGCGGAGGTTCGGCAATCGACGCCGAGATTACCGATCATTCACAGGCGTGGGTTGAGCGAGACCGCCGTGCCGATGGGAGCGGGAATCCCTCTGGACACGCCGACGAGCGCGTCGTATCCTTCGCCGTCGCCAAACGTCAAAGCGCCGCCACCTTCGCCGGCATCGGTGGCGACGTCTGCGCGCACGATGCCGACACCCTTGTCCATGACGACGCTGTCGCCGAGCACTCCGGCGCCGCCGCTGTCGCGATCCGATTGTATCGAATTGATAGAGGCGCTCTGGAAACTGTACCGCGCATGTGGAAAGGTTTTCGAGACGCACCGCACGCTCCAAAAGACGGAACACTTGGAACAATTATTCTCAAACGCGATTGCGGATTTGCGCGTGAGCATCGAGGCGGTTGAAAATAGTTTAGAATTCACCGCCGGAGAGGAAGAGTTTCCGTCAACCCCTTAGGAACGACTGTAACAAAAAAAAATCAAATCTCGTGTATTCATTACATTCACATCATACGTACAAGTCTTCGTCGCGCGTTTCAATCAAATACGAAATCCCAGCTGACGGCGTCGTCCGAGTCGGACGTCTCGCGTTGCGGAGGCGCTTGCTCAACTTTGTCGAGCGCGGCATCGAGGCCGGGACAATCACGCGCGAAGTGACCGATGACGCCGCACGTTCTGCACGCGCCCTCAGGCAAGACGGTGCAATCCCGCGCGAGATGACCAAGATTGCCGCAACGATGGCACTTTTGGTCGGCGAGACGCGGTCGGTCGGCTTCCGGTCGATTATCCGGAAACAGACAGTCGCGCGCCCAGTGACCCTTCATCCCGCATCGGTTGCACACGTCCTCGGATTTCTGTGCCGGCGGCGCTGTGGTGGACGCGTACTCTTCAAAAGAGACTTTTCGACGGACCTCGTCGTCGTCCTTGGCGAGTCGAAATCGCTTCGTCTGATCCATGACGATTTTCGCCTGTTTCATGGACGGCGTCGACGCGGGAGATTTGTTCGGCGTCACCGATCTGCTCTTCACAGGTGTTCGAGGACTCGCGCCGTTGCGCTCGATGTCGTGATACTCTTCGACGTCTCGTCCGACGCATCGTTCGAAGATGACGCGAGCGCACAGACACAACGGCATCTCACCGGTCGGAGCCTTTTCGCAGTTGAATTGGCCGTGAAAAATCGTGGTCGAGTGCACGTCCGAGCTCACGTCCAGGCTAAACTCGCGCACGGGTAATCGCTGAACGTACAGAAGGCGATCGTCGTGCTCGCTCCCGACGAACAATGTCCCCGGATATTTCGCCGGTAAATGGTTCATCGTGGTGAGTCCACTGTTTGACGCGTTTTTGAACGAAACCGTGACGTCGACGTTGTATTCCCGGCCGACGAGTTGGTGCTTCATGACGATGCACAGCGCGGATGGAAAATCTTTGACGTCTCCTTGAAGGTTGTTGCCGAACGGAAACTGCTTGTCCACCTTCATCTCGATGCGTCGAGGGTCCGCGGCTTCGACGGCGCTCAGCGTCGTGATGTTGGCGGCGAGAAGTTTTTCCATGACCTTTTTCGCGCGCGAGTGCTTGAGTTGCGAGATGTGCATCTTGGAGTCAGGCCATTTACGAATGTCCAGCGCTTTCGAGAGCGCGAACGCGTTCGTCGCCGCGGAAAACGTCAACGTCGATTGATAATACTCTGAAGCCGCGCGCAAGATGCGCGCGCCGAAATAGAAAATCTTGTCGCCTTCAATGCGCATGGACGGTAAGAGCGTGATCTTCGGCTCGATGACGTCAGATAATATGTACTGCGCGACGAGATACAACTTTTCAGCCGGCGTTCGGATGACTTTCGAGACGGAGAGTTTTTTCGTCTTGCCGGTAACCTCTCGCAGAGGAAATCGAACAATGTCGGATTGATTCAGTTCCTTCAACACCTTCTTCTCGTCGCGACGAAGCTTGATGTCTGAGCACTCATCGCTCTCGCAGAGCAAACGCAAAAGTTCCGCGAAAGACGACGTGGATACGCAGCGCATGATGTCTTGCATCGTCTTGAAGCGCAGGTAACGAAGCGACATGATGTCGCCGGCTTTGAGCGGCTGAATCGAGTTATTGGCGTGCGCGCACATTCCGGTGGTGCAGAGCTCTCTCAGAGTCGCCGAGATCGTTCTCTTCGAAGCGTCATGAGCGGATTCACCGTGCTGCACGCCATACTTTTTCGGTTCGCTCGACATGCGTATGAAGTAATACGTGCTCTGTAACCATTCCAACGCGTCGTTGAATGAATTCACCGTTCGACAGCTGATTTCGGCATTCAGAGACTCTGGTAACGACGTGCGCAGACTCGACTCGAGCGGATACTTTCCGTGAACCAAACCTTCGTAACGAGTTTTGAGAGAATTCTTCGTCATGACCACGGCGACGCCCTCCGTGTCGTATTGGGGTCGACCCGCGCGTCCGATCATCTGGAGGAGGTTATCGTTGGAGATTTCCTTGTAAGCGCCGCCGCCGTCGTAGATTTCAGTGCCGGCCACGACGCACAGGTACGCTGGAAGATTCACACCGATGGCCAACGTGCTCGTACTGCACAAAACAATCAAGAGACGTTCGCGAAATAACGTTTCGACGAGCTCTCTGTCTTCCTTCTCCAAACCGGCGTGATGAACCGCAACTCCGGAGACAATGCAATCGGCGAGAGATTTGTTCTTCGCTCGTGTCGAAGCCTCTTGCAACAAACGCGCGCACTGCGGATGTAGGAACGTGTTTCCATTCTCACGAGAGGTCAAGACGAGTTGTTTCGCCGTCTGAAGCGCGTTGTCGCGAGATCCCGAGAAGACGAGCGTCTGTTTGCCGCGGTAAAACTGTAAAATGACGCCGTACACGTGATTTTTCAAAAACTTGGCAAACAGAAAATCGTTCGTCCCATCAGAAAAAGTTCGGACGTACGTCTGCAGTTTCACTGGTCGATACTCTTCTCCAAATACGAACATGCCGTCGAGTTCCGCACCGAGCCAACTCGCGAGGTTCTGCATCGTGATGTTTGGAATCGTCGCGCTCACAGCGCCGAATCGCACGCTGCGAAGATGAGAATGCAACAGCGCGGCCGACTTGCTCAATAACTTGAGACGACTGACGATAACTTCCAAACAGCCACCGCGAGAATCGCCGATGAGATGCACTTCGTCGATCAGCACGGCGGCGACATCGCTGAAGAAGGACATGCCGCCCCGATTCGCATCGAGACGAGTGACTCTGTCGAACTTCTCCGGCGTGGCCAATATGACGTCGACGTTCTCAATCTCTCCCCAAATGTCACCACCAAAATCCTGGTCGCCCGTCAGTTCCGCGAACGTGATGCCTATTTGACCGAATCGCGCGCGCCAGTCTCGGGCCTTTTCGGCAACGAGAGCGCGATTCGGCGCCAGATAAATCACCTTTCTCCTATTCAATCCACCCACCACCGAGTCCGTCGCGTTCGGCCCTCGCAACGCCGCCAACATCGCTAATTCAAATATAGTCGTCTTCCCGCTCCCGGTCGGCGCGCCTGCGCGTCGAGTCGTCAGTCTTTCGAACCCGAATTGGAACGCGCGCGCTCGACGAAAACTTGGCACCGTGTTCGCGAAACGCACTCATCACGACCGACCGACGCGTGTTCACCAAAAACTCCAGCATCTCTGATTGAATGCTATTAAAATATCTGCGTCACCACCACCGGTTCGTCAGTCGCTCCCGTCGTCGTCTCCGTCTCTCCTCGCTCGCCGAACGGTTCAAACGCACTTGAACGGAAAACACCTCGAGGTCACGCTCGGTTCGATATCTGTCGTCGCGCGAAGCGCAGATTGACGCGGACGAGCGAACATGCCGTCGAAATAAATTTATCGTCGCGTTTGCGCGCGCGATCGCCGCCGCGCGCGCGTCGCGCGTCCCACTGTGCCGTCCGTTCCTCTCGAGTTAAGAAGTTTCAAAACCGAGTCCTTCACTCTCGGCGAGTCGTGATTCGAAGCGCTTTCTCGGAAGCTACACAGAACCGCGTGAGACGACGACGCGCGGGCGAGGGCGAGCGCGCGCGCGCGCATCGACGAATGCGCGTCGCGAGTGATGTAGATCCGCCGTCCGACGCGTCGGATCCGTCGTCGACGACGCGCGAAGAGCCGGAGAAACAGTTTGAGTACGAGATCGCTCTGGGGAGTTCGGGATGGTTGTTCGTGTATTACGTCGGCGTCGTGAAGGCGATGCGCGAGTTGGGCATGGCGAGGTGCGTTGAAAGTTCGCGCGTTTTCGCGTCGTCGCGCGCGCGCGATGGAACGGTGGCTCCACGCGCGATGGGCGGCTCGAGGAGCGACGCGACGACACTCTGGACTGACGGTTGGCGACTCTCCATCGCGTGTACGACTGCGCAGTAAAACGAAAGTGTACGGAACCTCCGGTGGTGCGCTGTCAGGCGCGCTATTGTTCATGGACTGCGATCTGGACGCCCTGGCGCAGTACGTGTATATTTGCGCGGCGCGCGCGAGACGGTCGGTCTTGGGCGCGTTTCAACTTCGCGCGTATTGCAGAGGCGCGATGACGGAGTTTTGTGATCCCAAGGCGCACGAGTTGCTGTCTGGACGATTTGAAGTTTCAATCACGAGGATCTTCCCATCTTGGAAGAATCTCAGGATCAGTGATTTTCCGACGTACAACTTTTTGATTCAGGCGTTGTTGTGTTCGGCGTGCATCGTGCCGTTGAGCGGCTTACCCATATGGTTGCGCGGGTTCGGGCTCTGTTTGGACGGCGCCGTGACGGATATGCAAGTGCTTCAGGGTTTCAAGAAGCACGGCACTTTTAGCAAGTTGCACTGCAAGGAGACGAATCCGAACATTGTGATTGTCAATCCTTTTTATTCGTCTCGCGCTGATATCAAACCGAGCAGGTACATTCCGATTTGGTGGTGCTTCTACCCGCCTGAACCGTACAAGTTGAAACAATTGTTCGAAATGGGTTACGCGGACGCGTACGACTGGTACGGGCGGACGCACGGTCCGGCGAAAGAGACGGCAAGTCGCGCGACGGATGAAAAGCTGAAGGAGATGACGGACAGCGGGAAGCCCTCGCGAAGTTGGGCGACGGACTGTCAAGAGTGGGCTAGTCAAAGCGCAGAAACGGCGGCGCGGCGAGCAGCCGCGGCTGCGGAGACTGCGAGGCGAGCGGCCGCGAAGCACGCGGAGGAGTTTGGTTCGGTCATGAAGCACGAAGCTGAACTCGTATCTCGCATGAGTTTCAAGGCGACTGAAGTCGCTTCTGCCGCAGCGCGAAGTGTGAGCGAGATGAAGAAAGATCAACATAGTTTTGCTGAACGCGCTGATGCGGCTGCGCACGCCACATTAGACGCTTTCGTGGTCGTCGGTCAAGGCACCATCATTCCATTTCGACTCGTTTTGAAAACCGCGGCTTGTTTGCTCGTTTATGCAGAGCTCATCATACAAGCCATCATCGCCTTCTTCGGGGCCATGATAGCGTGTTTCTTTCCGGGTAAGGTCGGCCAGCAAGGATCAGAGTTGTGGCGACGATGCAGGACGTTTACGCAACCTTTACCGCGGGTATTGCTCCAAGCCATTCCCGGCGTATACGTCGAGGCAAAAATCAACGAAAGAACGGCGAAACAACTAGGTGAGCTCTCCGCTCTGTACCGTGTCTTGTGCTACCTCGTGCACATGGAAATCAGAGAGTTCGACGTGTTTAAAAGGCGTTTGTCCCACGGTGCCCTGGATGCGCTCGTGGAGACGTCGTAGAGTGTGACATAATACCTTGTATTTTAGAAAAATCTGTGCATATTAATAAACGAATCACACGCGTTGAGCGTTTGCCGTCTCTCAAACTTTTGAAAGTCAGCAGCGCGGCGCTAATTTACCACCACGCCTTCTCGCCATCCGTGCCCGCGACGCGGATACCGTCGCTACCGGCGACAATGACTTGGTAAGACATGTCGACGAACAAACCGTGGTCGACGACACCGACCGTATTCTTCAATTCGTTCGCAGCGGCGACCGGATCCTTGATCGGCTCCTTGAAGTGAAGGTCGACGATGTAGTTGCCGTTATCCGTGACGGCCGGTTCGTCGCCGTCGATCTTGTTGTTGGAGGAGGAACCCAAACGCAAGATCGGTTCGCAGCCAGCGAGGGACGGGAGTTTGCCGACCGTTCGCAACGTGTGCATGTGGCAGAACGGCGTGATCTCAACCGGCAACGGGAAGCCCGGACCGAGACCCTTGCAGAGCTTGGACTCGTCGACGATGACGATGAACTTCTTTGCCATCACTTCCACCATCTTTTCACGAAGCAACGCACCGCCACCGCCCTTGACGAGCGCGAGGGCCGGGTCAACCTCATCGGCACCATCGATCGCGACGTCCAATTCGGACTTTTCGTTCAACGTGCACAACGGGATGTTCAACGACTCGGCTTGTTCGCGGGTACGCTCGCTCGTCGGGATGCAAATCACATCCTTGAGCTCACCGCTCGCGAGCTTTTGGCCCACGCGCTCGACCGCGAAGTACGCCGTGGATCCGGTACCGAGACCGACGACCATGCCGGACTGGACGTGATCGTCGACGGACTTGTACCCCACGAGCTTCTTGAGCTCATCCTGGGAGAGCGCCATGACTCGCGGAGAAGATCGCGCTCTGGTCGCGCGCCTGGACGTGCGGAACGACGCGCGACGGGCGGCGTCGGTGAAAACGGAGGTGCGAGAGTTCGCGGAGGCGCTGAGGCTGAGCATCGACGAGCCGGACGAGCGTCGAGGTGTGGCGGACGCTCCCCTCGCACACGTGGTCCTTATCCCACCCCAGAGCGCGTCGGCGCCGGGGGGCGCTCGCGCGGCGAGATGGCCGAGGACGATCGAGACGATGATTTCGAGGCGAAGACTAGCTCGGCGCGCCGCTCGCGCGACGCGGACGCGTCGACGAACGGCGCGATTGACGAGGAAGCTAATCTACCGTTCAGCGTGAAATTCTTGTGCGAGTTGCGCGGCGATCTTCGAGCGGAATCGCTCGCCGTGGGCTCGCATTTTTGGCGAGAGACGGACATCGTGTCGTCGCTCATACGTCAGATGAAGGCGTCGCGTCCGGGAAAGGTGGGGAGGGTGTTCACCGCGGCGAACGAGCGCGGTTGCGCCGTGCTCGTCGGCGAAGAGATGGAAGACTTTGAAGACGTCGTGGAGATGGATAACATCTCGGAACAGTTGAAGCCTCGAGGCTGTCGCGTGGCGATGTGTACGCTCGAACGAGAGGTGAACCTCGGGGCGGTGGACGGGCGAAACACAAAGGTAGTGTTGCTCGTCACGTTGCCGCAGTCGTTGCACCCTCGGGGGGCGTTGGAGACGATGAATAGACTCGAGGCGATGAAGACGATCAAGGTTAGTTTCTTGAAATTGATTCGCGAGACGGATTTCGTGCGAGACGCGCGCAGGGCGAAGAGTTGTCCGGAACTCATGGAGGCGTACATCGAAGCCTGTTCGGTTCTCACCGGGGAGCACCTTCGTCAGGTGGAAGAGAGGGCGGAGATAGCAGCCAGACAAGGCGCAGAGTTCACTGGGAAGTTCGCGGGGGGCATCGTGAACGACATCAAGAGACGCTGGGCAGTTTACAAGAGCGATTGGGTGGACGGATTAAGGGCTCCCATGACGTGCTTGAGCGCGACACTTTACATGTATTTCGCATGTCTAGGCCCCGCCATCGCTTTCGGAGGTTTGGCGTACAAAGAGACCGCCGGACAAGTCGGAGCCATGGAATATCTGTGTAGCCAAGCGCTCAGTGGTATTCTCTGGGCGGTGTTCTCGGGACAACCCGAAATCGTGCTTCGTCCCGCGGGTCCGCAGACTGTGTTTCTCATCGAACTCTACAAGCGCTGTAAATCTTGGAAGTTAGATTTCTTGGTGACGTCAGCGTGGGTAGGATTATGGACAAGCATCTTTATGCTAGTCATCGCGGTCTCGGACGCCTGCGCTTTTTTGGTTAATAAGTGCACAAAGTTTACCCAGGACATATTTAGTCTGTTTGTGTGCGCCATCTTCATCTTTGAGGGGGTCAAGAATTTGATCGAATACATCTCGGACGATAATTTCAGCACGGAGCAAGCTCTGTTTAGCTTAATATTAGGGATGCTGACGTTACAACTGGGCTTGTGGGCGGTGCAAGTGCGCAGTTCTCCGTACTTGAACATGACCGTTCGCGAGCTCACGGCTGATTTCGGTCTCGCGTCCGCCGTCATCATCGCGAGCGTGACGGCAAAGTTGTCCAAAATTTCAGGGCTCGATCACTTAATTCTTTCTGATTCCTTCGAGCCATCCGTAAAGCGCGATTGGTGGATCGATTTGGGATCAGGGGATAAGTTTATTCCGCTGATTGCCATCTTCCCAGCCATCATGTTGACGATTCTGTATTACATAGACATGAATGTGGCGTCACTCTTGTGCAATGCTCCGTCCATGAAGATGCGAAAGGGCGCGGCGTATCACTACAACTTTGCGATACTGGCAATCTTGGTCTGCATTACTTCCTTACTTGGATTACCACCGCCCACCGGCTCACTTCCGCATTCACCTCAATACGTATTAGCGCTCAGTGATGTGGAGGAGTACACGGTCGACGGTGAAGCTCGCCGAAAAATTATTAAGGTGCACGAACAACGTCTGAGTCCATTACTAGTCAACGTTCTCGTGGCTTTGAGTTTTGTGGTTGTTCCGGCGCTGAAATCGATTCCCATGAGCGTGCTCTTCGGCTTGTTCATCTACACTGGCATCATGGGATTGTACGAAAACCATTTCTGGGAGCGGATAAAGATAGCATTCATGGAACCGAGACTGCACCCACCGACGTCATACGTCAGGCACGTTCCTCTGAGTCGTGTGCACGCGTTCACTCTCGTGCAAATTGTGTGCGTCGGAGTTTTGTGGGGCATACGAAGCTCGCCCATCGCTCTGACGTTTCCCATCTTCATCTTAGCCTTGATGCCAATTCGAATCTTGTTGTTCAAAAAGTTCAACATGTTCTCCGCCGAGTGGCTCGAGTTGCTAGACGCGAAAGGTGGCCCTCCTCGCAAGACGGATGAGGATAATCAGATCATGGAGGATCGAAAGGAAAACAAGTGGTTGTTGAATGCGCGCGCCAGAAATGTGAGCTTTTTGGAGTTTAGTCAGTTGCATGAATCGGGTCCAGCCTTCGGAAACGCCGCGTCCCTTCACGCGCACTCGGTGTCACATACGGACATCGGGGAGATGAGACCTCTCACGCCGATACCTCAACAGAAACGTCGCGCGAGGTGAGCGAGACTGTCGCAAATCGGCGTTGGCGTCAAGTAGAAATGATGTAACTTTATCGAAATGTTTCAAATGATGCATGATAAAACGCGGCGTCTAGCAAAGGTAAGCGCGCTCCGGGCTTAACGTTCGGGAGATAATGGTCTGAGCTCGACAGAGTTTCTTCGAACGTGTCTCGGCACCGGACGTCGTCTCGGTCGAAACAACGCTCCGAGCACGACGCCCAACACTCGCTGGACGACGAGGGCCATCAACAGCGTGTAAATCGCTTGGAACGCAAAGTTGATGTGATGATCGGTCGCGTAAGGCGCGAGCGCGTCGATCGTCTTCATCTTCGCCTTCATCTTGCGGCGCACCGGCGACAGTTTCTTTTGCGCGCGCTTGATTTCTCGCACGTACCTCGTCTTCGCCGCCTCCGTCGCTCGTTTAACCTTGGGCGCTGCGTTCCGCACCCCATCCTCGATCATCGGTCTCGCATCTCTCGCAAATTTCTTCGCGCGCGCCAAACCATCGCTCGCCAGCGTCTTCGCCACGTCCGCCGCGCTCGTCCGCCGTCGCTCTCGCTCCAGCGCCTCCTC
>Ga0208277_1001238_pt1 | contig 14988 bp, 14 predicted proteins | sample ETNtaG_5_FD_185782 | JGI IMG/M metagenome (GOLD analysis project Ga0208277, IMG submission 185782) | Marine microbial and viral communities from oxygen minimum zone, Eastern Pacific Ocean - ETNP201406SV205 (SPAdes) (version 2) | ecosystem: Environmental > Aquatic > Marine > Oceanic ...
ACAGGTAATCAGAATAATGTATAAAATATTTTTCATTTAAGAATCTTGGAAAAAAACACTAATATTATTAATTTCAAAATAACCTTTAATTTTGCAAGAGCTATTCAAAAATTACAATAAATTATAACTTTTCTTAGGCTCTCTGCTCTGTGAAGCATTAGTGGGGGTCAATTACGGGAGATGATGGATTGTCGTTCACTATCTGAGGAAATATCAAGGCACAAAATTGGCACAATTTAGTAATTTTTAAAATTTAAAAAGTTGTAATCCGTTGGTAAGACTGGCGCACCCGGCACGATTCGAACGTGCGACCCTCAGTACCGCAAACTGATGCTCTATCCAGCTGAGCTACGGGTGCATTATTTTGAGAAGTCTGCCTACAAGTAACGAAGACCAACAGGCTCGTATATAATGCCTCTAACAGTGGGGTAAGTCAATTTTAATTTGGAGAGTTATGTAGTCTTATTTGTTGCTATTCCAATGTTTGAGGGAAATTTTTGGCTTAATTACGTTAGTCTCGGAATATTTAGGTATAAACTTTCCCGGAATTATCCTGCCAAAGCAAGCGGTTGTTCAAGATGTTGAATTTCCCGCATACATTCAACGAAAGTTTTCTCATTTTGGCATTCCATCAAACGTTTACGCCATTCTTTCGCGTTTCTGAAACCACTCACATAATTCCCGATATACTTTCTAAATTCTCTTACAGCCACCAATTCCCGTTTAAATCGTCGGTACAAATGGAAATGTTTAAGAGCCAGTTTTATACGTTCATCAATTGTTGGCTCTGGATATTTTCGCCGATCCTGAAAACACCATGGATTCCCAATTGCAGCACGTCCAATCATGAAGCCGTCAAGATTAGCTATTTTCTTCAGACCATGATTTAAGCTCTGGATATCACCATTTCCAATTACTGGAATCTTCAGGTGACGTTTCAATTTATAAATAGGTTGCCAGTCTGACTCACCTTTGAAAGCCTGATTATAGGTTCGTCCGTGAATTGTAAGCATGGAGGTTCCGGCAGACTCCAGAGATTTTGCAAAATTTATTAAATTTTTGTCATCTTTCCAACCTAATCTTGTTTTGACGGAAACCTCTAAGGAACAAGCTTTGCGGATTTCTTCAACAATCCTGCAGGCCGTGTCGGGATTCTGCATCAACGCACTACCATGTTGAGAATGTACAATTTTTTTTGATGGACACCCCATATTGATGTCCACTCCCAGAATTCCACGATCTTCAACCATACGTGATGCTTCAGCGAAAATATAAGGAGAATTACCAAAAAGCTGCATGAAAAAAGGATGTTCACACGGTTCATAATCCATTCTTAAACGAACATGTTCGCTACGCATCAGTCCGTCAACGCTAGTAAACTCACTGAAAAGAATGACATCTTTGCTTAAACTTCGTACAATTTGACGGTAAGCCGAATTTGTTACTCCGTCCATTGGTGCAAGACATACAATTGGGCGCTTGACTTCGGACCAACTCATGACATGATTAGTGGAATACCTTTTCATTGTTCAAATAGTGTCAAATTTTAATATTTCATCAGTGCTTTTAAAAACGGAGTTCGTTTATGTCTTACAGAAATATTCTTAGATCCTCTGGCTCCAAATTTATCATCTGATTTTAACTTGTAAAAGCTGTAATGTCCAGCTCGATAGATATGTCAGGACCTCTTTTATCAACAATGAATCGTGGTGGCTGGACCAGCTCAGGAACCGCACGTTCACTCTTTGTAGAAAGTTTAGGAGATGAATCACTTAAGGATCAAATTGGAACACCGAGTTTGACAGAATCTCTTGAGAGCCTGAAAAAACAATTTGCCGCTATTCAGCTTGGCAGTGAATACTTTTTTCAGGCCCTTGAATTTTTGAAGTGGACAGAGCCCAATATCAACAAAGAAAGTCCGGAGGAGCAGCAGCGTTTTCACGTTTTATTATCTGGTTTACTGCTAATGCGCAAAGCAAATATTTCCGGCAGTACATGTCTACCATGGGAAGTTCTGCAAACTCAAATCTCTAAAACGCTTCTTAATTCAGGAATTTCAGCAAATGAACTTTCTCCGGATAAGTGGAAAAAATGGTTGTTGAGAGGCTTCGCTACAGGAAATAAAACCTCCTCTGATCTCAAGAAAGATTCAATTTTCATCGAGAAAAATTCTCTTCTTTATTTTAGCAAATTTTGGCAAGTTGAATCCCACTTACTTTCACTACTGTGGAAACGGATAAATATGAAGCCGGATATTCCCGAAAACTCGCTCGTTGAAAAAGTCCTCGAAACTGTACTTGTGGAGCTACCGGTTCGTTTTGGTGAGGATAATCTAAGACTGGCTGAAGAACAGAAAGAAGCCGTTTTGATGTCAATATCTTCCCCTTTGCTGATCGTAACAGGAGGCCCAGGAACAGGAAAAACTTCTGTAGCCGTTACTCTGCTAAGAGTGCTTAAGAGACTTGGTCTTGCAGAAAGCCCAGCATTGGCAGCTCCCACAGGAAGAGCAGCAAAAAGGATGTCTGAAGCTATAGCCAATAGTTTAAATTCCCTTGAGAATTTGAAGGAACTCCCGTTTGAGCAAAATTTAATGAAAGTTGCTCTAGAAGCCAAGACTCTGCATAGACTTTTGTCTTATCGTCCTAACACGAATAGTTTTAAACATCACGAATATGACCCTTTGGAACACGACTTGCTGATAATAGATGAAGGGTCGATGATTGGTCAGGAGTTGATGATCTCATTACTAAGAGCAACAAATTCAGAATTGCCATACCAACATTCCGTCCCAAGGATTATTATAATGGGTGACTCACAGCAACTCCCATCTGTTGGTAATGGTGCCGTGCTACAGGAATTGACAATGCATACCGGCACTATGGAGAGAGAAGGTTTTCATGAAACTCAGTTGAATGTAGTGAAACTGCTCAAAAATTTTAGACAGGAGATCGGAGATACCGCAGGCCATAATATTCATGGTGTTGCAGAAACTGTAAAAGATATGGAGCATTTCCAAAGTGTGGAAGTGCTTTTTGATTCGAACGTGCCGAATCATAAGATTATTCAGAGAATAAAAAATCTTGAGGAGTTTGAGCAGGAAAAAGTGGTGTTGCTAAACCAGGCAAATTCTCCTGATCAACTTAGGCATTTTTCAAAATGGTGGATGGATAATTATTTAAGTGATGAAAAATTTAAGTTAAATGCTCAACAAAATTATCCTAATGATGCTCCGGAATCTTGCACTGAAAACCTAAACTATCTTTTTGAGCATTTAAAACATTTCCGTGTTTTAACAGCAACTCAGATTTTGCCATGCGGAGCAGCATCTATCAATCAGAAAATCCGTGAATGCTGGCTGGCAGAAACCGGGGTAAAAGATTTATATACGGGACACTATCCAGGAGAGCCTGTGATGGTAACTGAAAATAACTATAGACTTCAATTGTTTAACGGAGATCATGGAATTTTTCTGAAATTTATCAACCCTGAGCGTAGAGAAGTAGAACTGAAAGCTGTTTTTGTGGTTAACGGCGTTTTCAAAACTTTTTTTCAATATGAACTTCATCATTTGCAAACTGCTTACGCTATTACCGTTCACAAAAGTCAGGGTTCAGAATATGATAACCTAGCCTTAATTTTACCTTCTTTAAATAGAGCAAGCGGGGTAGATGTGGCTGAATTAAGAAGCATAGGTGAGTTAATTAACCGAGAAATGCTCTATACCGCACTGACAAGAGCAAAGAAATCCGTCCTAATACTTGGCGAGCAAAGTGTTCTGGAAGAAGCAGCACAGTACAAAGTATCACGTTACTCAGGAATTGGCACTGCTTTGGCGAGCAAGGAAAAGGATTAAAGATTTGACTTGGTAAACTGTTATTAATCGCAAATAATAATCGCGTGTATCAAGTTCTAACAAATTAAAGAATAATTAAAAACAGTTAACTTAAAAAACACAAAATAACTGAGTATCCAAAATGCGTTTTCTCTGCAACTTATTTTTACTATTGTTTTTGACGGACATACTTACGTTTGCCGGTGATGAAGTAGATTTGTTTAAAGTTGCCAGAGATGGGAATGCCCTACAGATGAAGGGAATTATTACATCCGGTGAAGACTTGAAAAGAAAAGACGCTTCAGGAAGGAATGCTCTGATGCAGGCAGTTGTTTTCGGTAATCATGCAACCACACTGGTTCTTCTCGCGAACTCACCTGATCTGGAAAGCAAAGACGGGCTTGGGTTAACTCCGCTAAATCTTTCTGTGCGTTACGGAGACACGGAAATGACAAGAATCCTTTTGGAACACGGCGCAAATGTGAAGGACACAATGGAGGATGGTTCTACTCCTCTTATTTTTGCTGCACTGGAAGGCCAAATTTCGGCCGTGCGCTTATTACTTGAGTATAATTCAGAAGTTAATTTTCGTACAAATTACGGAGAATCGGCTCTAATAGTAGCTTCTTTTGAAGGTTATTTAGGAATCGTTCGTTTGTTGTTAGATGCTGGTGCAGACATAAATGCCGTAAATGAAGAAGGGTTTACCTCGCTCCTAGCCGCAGCTAGTAATGGTTACCTGGAAGTTGTAAATTATCTAACTTCCAGAGGGGCAAAGTCCGAGACAGTACAAGTTCAAAAGAATCTAGTAACAACTGACAACTTGTTTGGCAGCAGACGTGAAGAAGTTGATATTCAAGATGATTCATCAGAAATGAACGTTTCTGAACCGTTTTATGAATTAATAAGTGCCGCTATAGAAGGTCGCTTAAGTGTCGTCAATCAGATGCTTTCAGATGGAGCCGAAGTCAATAAAACTGACGACGTGGGGCGCACAGCCCTAATGGAAGCCAGTTCGTTTGGACGTTACGGCGTGGTAAAACGTTTGCTGGAATCAGGTGCGAAAGTCAACTTGGAAGACAATCAAAAGATGACAGCATTAATGCTTGCAACGCTTGAGGGTAGGGAGCGTGTAGTCAGCCTGTTAGTTGATTGGAAATCAAATGTTAATGCTGCTGACGCTGAAGGCTTAAGTTCGCTAATGATTGCTGGGAATGAAGGACGAACCGAAATCGCTCGTTTGTTGATCAAACATGGAGCGGATATCAACTGGCAAAGTAAGAGCGGCAGCACCGCACTAATGGAAGCCGCCGCGGAAGGACGAACTGATACAGTAAATCTATTGATAGGCAAAAATGCTGATCGATTTTTGTTAGATATGTTAGGAAGAAGCGCACTTCTTATTGCGAAACAACAGGGTCATATGGACATTGTGGAAATGTTAAAATAGAAATTTTTTACCCCTTCTTTCAACTTGGATCCACAACTTCTCAAACTATTACAATCAAAACATCCATAGTTGATAACTCGACAAAGTGAAACAATCCAAGTGGAAAGAACAGATAGAGTTAATTGAAGCAGAAATGCATAGGCTCGGACAGGCAAGTGATGCCCCTGCAGTTCTTAGAGAATTCAGCAAAAGACTTTCCACCACAATTCACCATTTTTTTTCTGAGACAGTTTCGTTTGTTCCAGATTCAGCACTCACTATTGAACAGCAATCATTTATACATTCCCTTCAACTATATAACTTGCGTTCCGTTATGCGTCTCGTAGTCAACTATGATGTCAATAAAGGACTGAAGGTTATTCTACCTGGAATAGAAAAAAGTTGCCGTTCATTAATGGTCATTCAGCAATTGGAACGTTTTACCAAAAACTCCAAGGAATCTACTGACCTAGAATTATATAAATTTCGACTGGAAGAAGCCCTGTGCAGTGTCCTCAAATGCAGACGGGAAGATTTGTATAAGGAAGATATATTGGCTGAAAAAATGGTCTTCGTTTCAGGTGCAACTGATCTTCTAATAAAAAAATTTTTTGCCGAGCGCTTAAGTACTCTATTTTCTTCAAATTATCGGTCGTATCTAATGCTCAAAAATCGTTACTTTTTGAATCTACTTAAACAGCTCAGAAAGAATCCTGATAATTGTAAAACTCAGTATAATCGTTTTAAAGAACTGGCAGTTCAGTTCGATAATCATGAAAATTTAGGGTTAGAGCAGGTGGTGGAGCGGCTCGATTTCCGAGAGATTGAACAACTAGTAAAGGCACAAATTTTACAAACTGCAGAAGGTGAAACTGTTCTAGAAGATTCTCCTTCATTGACTGCAGCGGGAAATTACTCCGAAAATAATAATTCAGACTTAGGTCCTGCAGAAAAAAATTTAGGAAACCTAGACCTTCCTGTAAATCAAACTAAAAATGGTCAGCAAAATTCTTTTGATTCACTTACCCAGTTAAATTCCTTAGACAACTCCACATACGAACAACTCTGTTCCGTTTATTCTGAGCCTTTGGAAAAGCTTTCTGAGAGTTTTAGACCTGTACATGAATGTTCTTCACCTTTTTTCCGTTCTAGAGTTGAGGATTATTGTGATGAATTTTCAAAATTTTTTCAGCTTCTTCACGGTGGTAATTTGCAGGTTATTGCCTCAAGTCACAATTTTACACAGGAATTACTGATTCAACGTGGAATAGAATACAAGGCTACTGAACGTTGGGGAGTGGTTCCAAAAAATAACCAGGATGAGGGCTCAGTCTATTTTCGCTCAACTAACGAAAAAGTATCTTTCGTGGATCGTAAAGCAGAGTGGAGTATGTTGATTCAGGCCCGCCTACCTTTTGTGATTAAACTACCTGTAGAAAATGAAAAATCAATAGAAATGGAAAAAGACAAGCTCTGTGTTTTTCAGATCGGAACTGCTTTTTTTGACCAGAAAAATAAAGATAAGTGTGATGAATACCCTGACGTTTTTTTCAAGTTAATGTTCGGAGGACACCTTTTATCTGAAAAAAATTCAGTAATTTATGTTGGAGAAGACCCCTATTTCACTACAACACTTGAGCAAATGTGGCATTGTCGCGGCTTGGTCTACCTTTTTCTCATGTCTATTTCACACCGCTTTGCTCTTGAACTATCCTCTGCCATGCAAGATTTTTTAGTAGAGATTTTACCGAGCACTCTCCTTGTCAGTGGTGAAGTGCCTTTCACTGAACCATTAGCGCCTGCTATGAGTTTAGCGGAAAATTCATAAAACATAATCTCAATGCAATCCCTTTAATTGCTGTTTTATATCATCTTTTGAGTGCTGACTCTTGCATTCCTTTGTTTGATGCGATAAAACAGATAATATGTTATATCTTCTTCAATTCTAAAGAATTATGCAGTTTACTTAACTGCAAAGCTGATACACTGTTATAGTTTGATAAGCACGGTTTGTCATTTTGATTTAAGTAAAATCATTTTGAAGAAAACAGTATCAGTCCCCGCTTTTTTTGAGCAAAATAATATTATTGACTTTTTGACTGAGGTAAAGTCACATTAATCTCAAAATATACCAGCTATAGGAACCACATGTCTGAAAAAATCCAATCTGCAAAAAGCGGTCACCGCCGCTACTCAAAACTTGTCACTGAAACTAATGCCCGTGCCGCCAGCAGAGGGATGCTCTACGGTGTAGGCTTCAAAAAAGGAGATTTCCAGAAATCACAGGTCGGTATTGCTTCTACGTGGGGCACAGTCACACCATGCAACATGCATATCAATGATTTAGCAGAACATGCTGCCAGGGGTGTAAGGAAGTCAAAGGGAATGCCTTTGACTTTCGGTACAATTACGGTTTCCGACGGTATTTCCATGGGGACCGAAGGAATGAAATATTCGCTGGTTTCACGTGAAGTTATAGCTGATTCTATCGAAACGGTAGTAGGGTGTCAAAGTTACGACGGTTTGATCGCAATTGGTGGTTGTGACAAAAATATGCCGGGTTGTTTAATTGCGATTGCCCGTTTGAATCGACCTGCTGTTTTTGTATACGGCGGTACAATTCTTCCCGGAAAACACAAGGGACAGGATGTGGATATTGTTTCGATTTTCGAGGCCGTCGGTAAAGAAGCCGCAGGAAAGATAACACAGAATGAACTGGAAGAAGTCGAGTCCTGTGCCATTCCAGGTGCAGGTTCGTGCGGGGGAATGTATACCGCAAATACCATGGCATCTGCTATTGAAGCTCTCGGAATGAGCCTGCCGAACAGTTCGGCGCAAGAAGCCGTTTCTGAAGAGAAAGTAAGGGACTGCGTGGAAGCCGGGGAAGCGGTTTTGCGTTTGATCGAAAACAATGTTTGTCCGCAGGATATTATGACTCGCAAGTCTTTTGAAAACGCGATTACGGTGGTGATGGCACTAGGTGGTTCAACAAACGCTGTTTTACATTTGCTGGCCATGGCTCATGCGGCAAACGTAAAATTAGAACTAGACGATTTTTTGAGAGTTGGCGAAAAATCACCGGTGCTGGCGGATTTAAAACCTAGCGGAAAATATTTGATGAGTAATTTTGTCAAAATAGGGGGATTACCACCTTTAATGAAAATGTTACTTGATGCAGATTTGCTGCATGGAGAATGCCTTACCGTTACCGGAAAAACCGTGAGTGAAAATTTGGCAAATGTGAAACCTTATCTTGAAGGTCAGAACATAGTACATTCACTTACGGACCCTATCAAAAAAACCGGGCACCTTGTTATTCTCCGCGGTAATCTTGCTTCCGAAGGGGCTGTAGCGAAAATATCCGGAAAAGAAGGGGAATTTTTTAAAGGAAGTGCACGAGTTTTTAATTCAGAAGAAGACGCTCTTGACAGTATACTGAACGGAACAGTAGTTAAAGGCGATGTGATTGTTATTCGCTATGAAGGTCCAAAGGGCGGACCAGGAATGCGCGAAATGCTTTCGCCTACGTCTGCAATTATGGGACGCGGACTAGGACAAGACGTTGCTTTAATTACCGATGGGCGTTTTTCAGGAGGTTCCCACGGATTCGTGATTGGGCACATTACGCCTGAAGCACAAGAAGGAGGATTGCTGGCAATTGTAGAAGATGGAGACTCAATTATTATCGACATCCAGAATCGAAAAATTGATCTAGAAGTTACAACAGATGAAGTGAAAAAACGTCAGGCAAACTGGAAACGACCTGAAGCAAGTTATACACGTGGTGTGCTCGCAAAATATGCAAAAACCGTCAGCTCAGCTTCACTGGGTGCAGTGACAGATTTAAACTGAAAACTAATTTAAATTAATGCTTTCAGCAGAAAAATTTCATCGGAACACCATATATGCAGCTGAAAAGTATGATGGAAGTGGTTAACACTGAAGTCAGACTTTTTACCGAGAAAAACTGGGAAAGTACTCGCCGAAATGTTTTACAAGAAAAAGGAATCAGCAAGCTCCTTTATGGAAGCAAAACCACTTTAGCTGAAAAACTCCGGAACATGTGTCAGCTGGCACCTGACACTATGCCGGAATTGTTCATTATCAAAAAAGAAAGCAAGGACTTACTGTTAAGGGTTGACGCATCAATCACAACAACCCGCGGCGGAATTGCAGAAACAGGTCCTTTGATCTTATGGACGACTCCAGATCAACCTCGACTGATGTCCCTAATACAAACGATTCAACTAGCCATACTCTATGCCGGTAATATCTACAACACTTTTTGGAAAGCGGTGAATACAGATAAGTGGAACTCCAGTATGCCGACAAATACTTTGCTTATTTCCGGACCTTCTAAGACGGCAGATATTGAACAAACTCTGGTTTACGGAGTGTACAGCTCTAAAGAGCTGGTTGTACTTTTGATAAAATGAAGCAAACAATTAAAGAATTATGAAGCAAACAGACATCATCATCATAGGAGGCGGAATTGTAGGACTTGCAACTGCATACCAATTCACCTTGCACTACCCCCGGCTGAAAATCACTTTACTGGAAAAAGAACCAAACCTGGCAATTCACCAAACCGGACACAATTCTGGAGTATTACACACAGGTATTTACTATAAACCTGGTTCTCTCAAGGCACTTAACTGCCGTCAAGGGAAAACCAGTATGGAAGAATTTTGCTTGAAGGAGGGAATCGATTTTGAGATTTGTGGAAAAGTTATAGTTGCTGTTTCGGAAAATGAATTATCTGCTCTTGAGACTATTTATCAACGAGGAAGAACGAACGGTGTACTATGCGAAATGATCTGTGCTGAGAAGCTGCACGAATTGGAACCGCACGTTGCTGGAATTAAAGCTTTGCATGTTCCGGAAGCAGGAATTGTTAATTATGGGAAAGTTTGTGAAAAATTTTCCGAGCATATAAGTCAACAGGAAGGTAACGAAATTATTTGTTCAGCAAAGGTGACTGCCATTCGCCAGAATAGTAAAAGCATATTAGTGAAAACTGAGAAAGAGGAACATGAGTGCCGGTATGTAGTCAACTGTGGAGGTTTGTATTCTGATAAAATCACTGCCATGACTCAAAATCCAGATTCCAAAATTGTTCCATTTCGCGGAGAATACTATGAGGTCCGTCAGGAGAAACAACATCTGTGCCGGAATTTGATTTATCCGGTTCCGGATCCTGATTTTCCTTTTTTAGGTGTACATTTTACACGCATGATTGACGGTTCATTGGAGTGCGGACCAAACGCTGTTTTGGCGTTTGCTCGTGAAGGTTACACACTCAACACAGTTAATTTTTCGGAACTAGCCGAAATTTTGAGTTATTCCGGATTTAGAAAATTAGCGTTAAAATACTGGCGGGCAGGTGTTGGAGAGATGTGGCGCTCATTCTCTAAAGTCGCATTTGTTAATGCATTGCAGCGACTGATTCCAGAAATAACCCAAAAAGATCTTGTAAAAGCTCCAGCTGGAATTCGCGCTCAGGCTGTTCTACCGAACGGTATGCTAGTTGATGATTTTTTGATTCAGGAAAACAAAAACATGATCAATGTCGTAAATGCACCTTCACCCGCCGCTACTTCTTCACTCAATATCGGCAAGCACATTGTAGGGATTGTCGCAAAGAGGTTTTGAACTGAAGAAGTAAGAAATGTTTTAGTGGATTTCAGGCTTCCTAACTGTTTCTTTAAATTTGCTTTAGCTAAATTTTAACCCTAGCCCTGCCAGCGCAGCAACACCTCCTCTAGCGCAGCTACAGGAAGAATAAACTTACCACTCATAGATGGAACTAAAAACTCATTGTTTGGCCAGCAAAGAGAAAATAAGTTTTCAAAACAAAATTGCCCGCTGTTAAGAAGTGGACGTATTTCTAATATTTTGACATCGAAAGGTGCAAATATAACATTTGTTAGTCCTGCTCCGTGTGCCCCGATTACGTGAGAAGTCGAGCTAAAAAGCTCTACTTGTTCTCGAATGCTCATCTGCTCCAGATATACTTTTTGGAATTCGTGTTTTTCAAGTAACCCTAAAAAATCATCCTCATTTGATAAGTGACGTTTAACTGCTAATTTTCTTGAAACATAAATCTTTTCTTGATTTTTTTTCTCTTGATAAAAAAGTTGAGGATACAAATTCTTTAAAAAAGTCCGGATTTTTTTGACTTTATTTATATTCCATTCAGGAGTTTTCATTTCCGGAATAATTAATTTTTCAACATGAAAAACATCAGCACCTAACACCTGTACCTCAAAACCTGCCTCCCTGAGGAAATCACAAAACACAATCGGCATAAATTCTGGGACTAAGACCGGAAATCGCGGAGCATCAACCAAGTGCGAAAGCAAATCGGTCAATAGGTGGTAATAACTATAAATATGTGGAGAGATACCTAAATGGTAGGTACCATTAAGTAGACTGGCATTTGAAGGGTCAATAAAACCTTGACTCAGTCGCGCTTCTATGTAACGGCGGTGTTTTCCTGCAACAGGATTTTTTTCAGGATTTGAAAGATGCCAAGGATATTTCTGAAAATGAAACCAGATTTTATTTCCGGACTGTACTAAACCATCACCAGCGGAAAGCAAAGCATTTTCAACAATCAATTGCATGTTTAACTTTTAACCAGCCCACTCAATCATCAGCTGGGCATCAATCAAAAAGCACTCAATAGTTAGTTGTCAGTGTTCAGTTGAGGAATCAGTGCATAATAAATTGTCCCGATGAAGCACGCACCGACGCTTATCAACAAGTTCATGTCTGTTTCAGAAAGAAACTGTCAAAAAATCAAGACGCCATTGAGGGGAATCTTTATTATAATCGAGTCGAGGAAGTGGTAATATTTTTTCTGGACGTATTGCTAAGACGTTTGAATTAAGTTCTAGGTGAAATAAACCCTTTGTTTTACTGTTACTCATGAAAATATTACCTCCGGATTGAGAATCATAAATCCCGAATCCCATTCCAATAAACAAGCCAAATGCTGAACCTTTGGTAACATATTTAGGAAATAATTTGTCTTCTTGATCTTCTTCCTGCAAAGCCCATAAAGCAAGACCAGAAACACCGCCTATCGCGGCACCCCAGAGACTACTTTTAAAGACTATTTCTAAAGTTTCCGCACGCGCGTCAATAGTACCGCCAAATAATAAGCTGACGGAAATGGCACATATGCCCAAAGTTCTTTTTAGCCAATTCATTCAACCCTCCATGTAATGACGTTTTGCTAATTGTTAATTGCAGATATTTGCTCTGCAGCTTTTATCTTAAAAAATTAATGCAATTTGAATGCAACTGTGTTTAAAAGTCATTTATGAAGTTTGAGTTAAAATTAGATTGCTGATCAAGTATAAATTTAAATTCTTTATTTATGTTTCAGAGATTTATTTGTGCATAAACTAGGATTTTTTTTCCGTCATAACCTCTTAAATAATGATTAAAAAGAAATTCCAAAAATCTTTAAAATCACAAAAAACAGTAAAATTAATCCACCTGCAATAACAAGGTGCATCATAAAGTCATCTTTCATACATTTTTAATAATAAGAATTTATCACCCTGAGCAAGATAACTTAGGATTTTCTAGAATAAGAGTTTCAAACTGAGTTAACAAATCACTGCGGGTTTCTGTTCTACCGAACAAAATCGAATAATTTTTCCTTACCAAATCCGCAAACAGACTCTCTCGTTCTTTTGAACAACCCATTATTTGGGCAAACGCAGTCAAATGATCACCTTTTCCGCGGGCAGCATCTTCATTCATAAATGACCACTGACTTCTCAGATAATGATTGCGCTGATGTTGACTGTAATCCCAATCCTTACATCCGGCAGTGCCAAATGTACTGGCACCTGTATAAGTTGGTGAAATTGTAATATCAAGAGAAAATGCTCCAGGATCATTAGTGGCAAAACCCATCGGACCACCCTTATGACAACCCCAAGCATTAACCAATCCAAACATAACCAAATATGTCAGCAATAGTATAGTTTTCAAATTCATTATAATAACATTAAGAAAGTTTACAATTGTGACGTAATTCAGAATCCTCCATGATCCATTTGCTGAGCTCAATTATAAATTCCTTAGTCTGTTTTGCTGTTTTAAAATACTCAACAGTTTGTTGTCGGTGCTCCCATAACATTTCGGCAAATAACTCAGAGGATGATTGCGAACATTCCATCAACCTAGACAAAGCTTCCAGATGAGGTCCTTGACCACGAACAGTTTCTACTAATAAGTGTTCGTGAGAATTCTTAATAAATTGATGCCGCTCATGTTCAAGATGCTGTGAAAATTCCCAATTTTTACAACCTGAGGTTCCCGAGGTACTCGAGCTTGTAAAAACCGGAGAAAATGTCAAATCCACCCAAGACATGATAGGATCTTTGGAAGAAATCCCCATGAATCCTTCCCCACGGCAGGCCGCCTGCAATTTACAAGTCTGGGCAAAAAGCAAAATAATTAATGCTCCAAAGTAAATGTTCAAAAGATATTTGCGCAGGATGAAAAGCGGTCCAAACATGAAACTCCACTATTAGAAAAGATGTCAGGCTAAACTATAGACTCATAGAGAGCAGTATAGTTATAAGCTCCGAACTTTTTCGGCTTTACGGATTACTTGTGTTTTCATTGAATGAATACCTTTGGAAAGTGCTTTGTATAGATTTTCATGGTCAGCTTTGCTGGAAAGGGGTTTGTTCCTGAAACTACAATTGATCCCAACATGGTAAGATTCTCTATTGACTTTATTCAAAGTGACATGAAAGGGGAATTTGTCGTCAGTAATTTTGATCAGTTCTTCAAATGCGTGATCTACGTGTTCACTTACAGCTTTAGAATTTCGAATGTTGTTAAAAGTGAGGTGAATGGTCATAAGTTCTCCTTCAGGCTAAAGACTTACTCGCAAAAATGCTGAGAAATCAACTGTTTCTTGTAAAAATAACAGAAATTCAGAGTTCATAAAATTAACTTTTTACTTTGGGGGTGGTGCGTCACCTGGATTAGTCATGGGCATTGTTTCAGCTGATTTAGACTCAGAACTGCTATTAAAAAGCTCTGCTAGTGTTTCAGTGACTACAGACTCTTCACCATCTTCTAAAACAAATAAAAAGTAACCAGGCAACAATACAAGCAGGTAAGATAAAATGCCGAAAACGATGATTATTACAATTCGCATAACTTTTTTATAAAGAAAAGAAGTAATCCAGCACAATTACCCTAAAATTGGGGATTAATGCAGTGTAACAATCTCAAAGGATTTGGTCAATTCCGTAATCATACTAAGTTCAATTTTTTCTAAATCAAGGTCATAAAATAGAAAGTAACAGAACATTTTCTGCATTCTCAGAACTATTATCTCAGCATAATTTAAAGATACAAGCACTGATAAAAATTGATACTCACTGTTACTGCCAATAAAAGCATTTACACATTTCTTTGGTTAAAACCATTTTTACTGGAATTCCCCAGTGTTGATGAACCTCGATAATAAGAGTATAATGAATTTTATATTTGAAACTTTCTATCAGATTGACAAGTCGCTCGACAAAGACAAAGGCAGTAAAGAACTTGGTCTAAGTTTGTGTAAAACTATTATCGAAGAACACGGTGGTACAATTCCTGTGAAAAGCAGCATGGGACAAGGTACTAGATTTTCGCTGCTTTTACCCTATTCTTCTTCAACTATTTAACTGGATTAATTATGTGGAAA
>Ga0208277_1001239_pt1 | contig 14977 bp, 9 predicted proteins | sample ETNtaG_5_FD_185782 | JGI IMG/M metagenome (GOLD analysis project Ga0208277, IMG submission 185782) | Marine microbial and viral communities from oxygen minimum zone, Eastern Pacific Ocean - ETNP201406SV205 (SPAdes) (version 2) | ecosystem: Environmental > Aquatic > Marine > Oceanic ...
ATCTCATGGTCACGTTCTACGTCGCGAAGGACACGACGGAGACGCGCGTCATCGCTGCGACGCTCCCGCACTGGTGGCGCTTCGTGCAGAGTCTACGACGCGCGCGTGACGCTGTGGTTCTCAAACGCGGCGGAGCGCCGCGCTCACACTTGCTCAACGCCGGTAAATACGCGTCGTCGATCATCGCCGTGTGGTTGCGCTACAACGCCGTGACGCGCTCCAATAGTCACAACTCTCCGGTTTGGATTTTGGCGTACACGGCGACCGCCGTTAATATTTTTTACGCGCTTTACTGGGACTTTTTCATGGATTGGACCGTCATAGAGTACAATCCTTCGGTGAAGTGGCGTTTCGAGATATTGCCGAGGCGTACGCTCGTCAAATCTCGCACAGTGTGGGCGTTCGCCGTCGCGTTTAACGTCCTCGCGCGTTCCGCCGGCGTCTTCGCCGCCGTGCCCGGCTTACCGCTCCAACATCTCTCGACGCAGGTGCTCGTCACCGGTCTCGCTGGCCTGGAGGTGCTCAGAAGGGCGGTGTGGAACGTGTTTCGCGTCGAAAACGAACACTCTTCAAATTGTGGTGCGTTCCGAGCGAGCGGCGATTCGCAGTTTGAAGCATTGGAGGACCCGTTTGTGCACCACGTCGACGAACTGTCAAAGGAGCTGCAATACGTTCCGTCCAAGGATGCTCGCGCGTAGACACAGTCGTCTCGTCTCGTTCGCGTAGGTAAATTGATAGATTCATCGTATAGTCGAGCGGTGAGATTTATTTAATGAGCTACTGTTGTTTGTGTTGTTGTTTTGGTTTCCGCGCGGCGTTTCCGTTCGTCTACGCCGCCGCCGAGATTTGATTCCACGTCCCGTCGACGCTCTCCTTCCATATCGTCACCGTGTTATTCCCGTCGCTGACGGCGAGGATGTTACCCATCGTGCTCCACGACACGCGCCACACCGGTGCGCCGAAGTCGTGCAGTTGGCGCGACTGCCACGGTCCGCGAGGTTCGCTCTGTGTCCAGATGAACACTTTCCCGTCTTGTCCGCACGACGCGATCGTATTCATCGGTAGACCCAAGTTTTCGCTCCACGCCACGTCTCGCACCCAATCGGCGTGCGCGCTGAGCGTCGCTTCGCACCCCCACGCGTTTTGCGTCTCGTCGCGACGCCAAATCTTGACGAGATTATCGCACCCGCACGTCACCAATCTCTTCGCGTCGACGACGGCGCCGGCGCCGCCGGCGCCCACGAGCGACCCCGGCGTCGCCGCCGGCGCCCACGACACGCCCGTGCACCCCACGGCGTGCGCACGCTCAATCTTTTCCACGCCCCACGTCCCCGCGCTCGCGTCGTACGAGATCACGGACACCGTCCCGTCGCTCGACGCGCACGCGAGTTTCGCCCCGTACTCGTGCGGCGCCCACGAGATGGCGTTCACGCTCCCATCGTGCGTCCCCACCGGCGTCTTATACGCGCACGTGAACACGTTCGGTTCCGTCTCTTTATGAATCATGACGTGATGATCGAAAGACGCGCTCGCCAACAAGGTCCCAAACTTTGGATGCGCCCACGCGCACGCCCACACCGGTCCGTCGTGTCCCGCGATCGTCGCCACGTGCGTCCCTCGCGGCCCTCTCTCCGCGCCCGCGTCCGCATTTTCGCGCCCATTCCCGCGTCCGTTCGCTCCACCGACGCTCTCCTCCTCCCCGTCCCCCTCGCGCACGTCCACGTCAAAGATTCGAATCGTTCGATCGCTCGACGCCGTCGCCACGCGTCTTCCGTAATAATCGTACGCGCAATCGTGCACACCGTCCGCGTGCGACGTCTCGAACGTTCCTCGCGCTCGCGTCGACATCTTCCCTCGCGTCCACGTCGCGTCGTCTCGGTCACCGCCCGTCGTCGAGTGTCGACGCCCATCATCAGATCCACTCGATGCATGTGATGTGATTCTCTCTGGTTTGGTTTGAAACAGAGTATCAGTGGTTGGATGACGATGACGATGAGTGACGTGATGACGCGATGATGATGTCACGCGCACTTCGCGTCGCGTCGGACGCGTCCGCGCGAGGAAAGGGGCACCGACTCGCCGCCGTCGTTCATTCATAGGAGACATTCATTCATTCGAGACATTCATTCATCCATGACGACGAGCCGCGGGACGAGCGGATGGGGTGGAGGAAGGACTCGACGATGGCGTCGCGTGGACGTCGATCGACGACGCGCGGCGGTGATGACGGTGATGGTGGTATTGGCGGTGACGGCGTGCGCGCCGGCGCGCGCGTTCGGGCCGAGACCGAGACCGAGACTGTACGAGAAACCGATCCCGTCGAGACGGTTGCTCGAGGCTGAGCTCGCGTTGAGGGAACTCGGACCCGGCGGACCCGCGGCGGCGGGATTACTGAGCGATGGACACTGGCTCGGGGGAGAAGTCGAGAACGACGGGGACGAGGTCGAGGAGGACGGCGATCGTCGTCGACGGCGCGTGGATTCGGTGCGGTTCGAGGAGTACGCGTTGCGAGGCGAGTCGAGAGGCGCGTCGGCGTCGGCGGCGTCCGAGGGCGAGGACGAGGACGAGACGTACGCGGGAGAGATCGGAGGAGGATCGGCGTCGACGCGCGCGGGAATCGTGCCCGCGGATTCGATGGAGATGATGGACGCGTCGACGTCGAGAGAGAGCGAGGCGGACGCGCGCGACGTCGCGAAGAGTCGCCGAGAGCGCTTGGACGCCGCGGTGGAGGCGCTCCTCGAGGAACGGCGACGGACGTCGCCGAGCGAAGAGATGTTCGAGATGTTGAGACGAGAGAGCGAGAAACACGTCAATCCGCGCACGGGGAAACCGTTCGTGTGGGGGGACACGTGGATGCACTCGCGCGGCGGAGGCGTCGGCACGGGTCGACCCGAGTCGCGGCCGCGGCGATTCACCGAGGACGGCGCCGTTGAGGTGATGCCGGCCAAGGGCGACGCCGGGTACGCGCTCGTGCCCATGAGTTCGGATAAGAGGGGTTTATTGGAATTTTTTGATCGGTGTAACGGTCCGAGATGGAGCAATCTGCGAAACTGGGGCGTGGGCGAACCGTGCGCCAACGCGTGGCACGGCGTCGCGTGCGTGGGCGGTCGAGTCACGGAATTATTGTTAAACCTGAACAACGTCGCGTGCATGGGCTCGCTCAACGTCACCGCGCTCGCCGATCACGTCCACGAACTCCTGTACGTGGACCTGAGCGATAATTTATTCACCGGCGATTTACCCGACGATTTATTTAGAATGACGCGCCTGCAGAGTTTGGTGCTCTCGGGCAATCGCATCACGGGGACGCTGTCGGAAAAGTTTGGTCGTCTCAAAGAGCTTCGAAACATCGATCTCTCCGCCAACGGGTTGCACGGACCGTTGCCGAAATCCATTGGCGAACTGAGTCGTTTGGAGGTGTTGTATCTGGGGGAGAGCGGTTTAGAAAACAAAAACGACTTCGTCGGTCCGATTCCTGAGACGTGGACGGGGTTAAAGTCGCTCAGACGTCTGTCGTTGGCTGGGAACGAAAACATAGGCGGAACGTTACCGGATTGGTTGTTGAATAACTTTGATTCGTTGGAGGAATTGACGCTGTCCAAGTGCGGATTGCGCGGGGAGTTTCCGACAAACATCGATCAGTTGAAATCGCTTCGCGTGTTGGATGTGGGCGAAAACGGTCTGCGCGGGACGTTTCCCGTCGAGTCGTTGTCGCGATTGCGTCACTTGAAACACGTGCGTTTGGCTGGAAACGCGCTGTCGGGACCGCTGACGCCGAGCGTCGCCGGTTTGCGCGAGGTGGAGTTCTTCGACGCGAGTTCGAACGATTTATCCGGCGAATTGCCGCGCGAACTCCTGGGTTTGCCCGCGCTCGAAGTTCTCGACGTATCGGGGAACGCGTTCACAGGGACGCTTCCGACGCCCCCGTCGACGACGAATCTGCGCATCCTCGACGCCGATGACAACGAACTCACCGGCGCGGCGCTCGATCGCGCGTTTTTCAAACGCGCGCCGCACTTGCGTTTTTTGCGTCTGTCGCGCAATCGTCTCCGTGGCGCCATTCCCGACGACGCCTTTGAATTCGCGGTGGAAATGGTCGAGTTTCACGCCGCGCACAACGATCTGTCGGGCCCGTTGCCGCGTTCGATGGGTAAGATGGAAAAGTTGGCGTCGCTTCGTCTGAACGATAATCCGCGACTCGGCGACGCCGGAGGCGTGCCGGCGACGCTCGGCGACTGTGCGTCGCTCGTCGTCGTCGATTTATCGCGCACGGGCCTTCGAGGAGAGATTCCCGACGGATTGTTCTCGCGCATGCGTCTTTTGGCCTCTGTACACCTGGCGTCGAACGGATTCACCGGACGCGTGCCGCCGTCGCTGCGCGACGCGACGATGCTTCGACGCGTGGATTTGCAACGCAACGCCTTTACCGGCGCGCCGCCGGCGTGGTTGGTCGAGATGGAACACCTCGAGCGCGTGGATTTGACGCACAATCGCCTCACGGGACCGATTCCGAGCGCGTTTTACGACGTCAAAACTAAATCCGTGCCCAGACTGGGCGAATATGGCGATCGCGCCGCGGGCGCGCCGCGCGTCGTGCGTCTCGGCGGTAATCCATTCTTTTGCCCGATTCCGTCGTGGGCGAAACGCGTCGTCGGCGCGACGTGTCGATACGCCGAGATTACGTCCATGGCGCCGACGACGGGTTCGTCCGCCGGCGGCGACGTCGTCACCCTCGACGGTCGCGGATTTCCCGCCGCGCTTCCCGACGTCGGATGTCTCTTCGGCACGGAGACGGAACATCTGTGGGTGCCCGCCACCGAGCGTTCGGAGACGCGCGTCGCGTGCGTCGTTCCCGCGGCGAGCGATTTACCCAAACCTCCCGAGCGCCAAGCCACCGGTCTCGCCGTGAGCGTGCGCGTGGGCACCCGAGACGCCGGACCGATGACGGCGCTCGGCGAACTCTTCGTCTATCTGTAATGACACTGCGGTACTTCATTCATTCATCCATGCATCTCATTCATTCATTCATTCATTCATTCATTCACTCATCCACCGGGGTCATTCACGACGCGCGTCGACGCGACGAGAGCGTCGACGAGAGGACCGTTCGTTCTCTCTCGTTCTCTCTCTCTCTCTCTCCGTCGTCCACCGTCACATCGTCACCTCGCGCCTCGTCATCGTTCGCCCCTCCGCGCCTCCGATCGATCGAGCGCGCGGGGCGTATCTCGAGGTCTCCACCGTGCGAGAGGGTGGGACGAAAGAGCGCGCGCGCGCGTCTCGACGCGCGTTCGATCGATCGGGTCCACGCCGCACCTGAACAATCTTCGCGTGGACGGTGAACATGTCTCTCGTCAAACTCGTAGTGACGACGACGACGACGACGACGACGACAAACGACCGACAGATCCATCGACCGATCGAGTCCCGCGCGCGCCCTCGCCGTGACTCGACGCCCTGCCGCGGGCGTGGATCACGGATGGGATGGGGTGGGGTGGGGTCGAGTCGAGTCGTGATCGGTCAATCAGTCCCGAGGCGTGCACGTCCCGGGATCACGCGATGGAGATTCGGGGACGTGTGGGCATATAAAATACCCACACATCGGGTATTTTCACACAGAGTACGTACGCATGGTGCGAGGCGGGGAAGTGCGAGGGATGCTGGCTCGAGTGACGTGAAGAAGAGTGAAGGCGACGTGTATGTTACAAACCGCGCGGCGGCGCGGGGACGATGGATGGATCGGAAGGGAAAAAATCTATTCATCGAGGCGCGCGCGCGATGTCGGCGAAAGAACGACCGGGCGTGCGGGTCGGTTTCATCGGCGCCGCGAGCGCGTCGGCGTCGGCGTCGACGACGTCGGCCCAATCGCCGCCGCCGAGCGATTTGAGCGTCGGCGCGGGGGTGACGACGTCGAGAGGCGCGAGAGGGACGCGTTCCGAGGGGAAGTGTTCGTTTCGAATGCTTCCGAAGAGAATTTGAGCCATCGTGGGGGCGTGACCAAAGGGAGGGATGTTCTCCTTGCCGTCGGCGACGCGCGAGCGCGCGCGGCGCGCCTTGAGGCGAATCTTCGAACGCTCGCGCTCCTCGGCGAAAATTAAATCGTACGTCTCCTTGGCCGTGCGATTACGAACGATACTCCAGAATAACCCACCCGTCGTGCGTTTGCGATCGCCCGCCGCCGTCATCTCACCGCCGTTTTCTTGAAGCGCGCGCGCCTCGGACGCGTACGCTCGACACGCGCGCTCGCCGAGCGCGTCGACGGCTCTCGCGAGCAATCGCACCTTGGGTTCATCCAACGTCTGCGCGATCTCGCGCGCGATTCTCGACACGTCCGATCCTCGTCCACCGTCCGCGGCTTTGCGTCTGTTCGCCTTGACCGCCGGCGACGCCACCCGGTCGCGCTTGTGCGTCGTCGTCTCGCGGCGGTTCCCGAAGAAATCACCCAGAGATGCATTCTTCAAACGCGCAAACATCGTCGTCGTCGTCGTCGTCGTCGTCGCGCTCGGTTTGACCACGTCCCCGGCGCGCGCATCGTCCACGTCCATCGCCGCCGTGAGCACGCGCGGTCCCTCTCTCGCGCTCGCGCGCGCCTCCTCATCGTCCGACGGCGTCAGCGTCACCACCTCGCTCGCGTCGTCGTCGAACACCAATCGCGCGGCGGGGTGTCGCGCCTCGACGCGATCGCACTCCATGGCGGTCATGATTCTTTCAACGCTCGCGCACCGCGGCTCCTCCGACGTCGCGAGACGCGCCGCGGAATGGCGCGCGCGCGCGACATTTTAAAAATTTCAAATTTCAAACGGTTCGGCGGTCGAGCGGACGAGCGGACGAGCGGACGAGCGGACGAGCGGTCGAGCGGTCGGGGGGCGATGCGCGCGGTCGGTGATGATGGATGACGCGCGGTGGCGCGAGACGCGTCCCTCGCGCGGTGGGTGCGGGGCGTGCCGTGCGCGCGACGATTCGCCTCTCGAGAAGGAAGACCGAGACGTCTCGAGACGACGACGACGACGGCGGCGACGACGACGACGACGATGGCGACGGTGACGACGACTCGACGACGCGATTGAGTGTGTGATTACATCGTTCACTTGATGCCGACGACCTGAATGCCCACGGTGCGAGGACGCGGACCGTCCAACTCGACGAACATGCAACTCTGCCACGTGCCCAGCGTCGTCTTCCCGCCGCTCACGGGAATGCTCTCGCTGTTTCCGATGAGCATGCTCAACAGGTGGGAGTGACAATTCTCGGGCTCTTGCGCGCGCCACGCCTCGTCCCCTCCGGGCCAATCCGGCGGTCCGTGTCGTCGATCGAGGTCGTTGTGTAAATAAAATTTTCCCGGCGGCGCGAGCTCGTGGAAAAACATCCTCGCGTCGTCCACCAATCGATCCTCCATCTCGTTGATCGTCACCGCCGTCGTCGTGTGACGAGAGATGACGTGCACGGTGCCCTCGCGAACGCCCGCGCGCGCGATCATGCCGTCGATGCGCTCGGTGAGATCGATGAAGTGCGTTCCCTTGAGCGTCACCCCCAAGTCAAAAGTTTCATACTCGCACACGTGCACGGGCGCCTCCTCGCTCGAGCTCGCCCGAGGCGCGCGAGACGCCGCGCGTGACGACGTCGCGCGTCTCGTCGTCGACGCTCGCGCGCGCGTCACGCGCATCGCGCGCGCGCAGGTCGACATGACGGTCGTGGATAAATGACGCCCCCTCTCGCTCGCTCGCTCGTTCGTTCGTTCGTCTCCGCACACGTCGTCGCGCGACGAGACGGACGCGCGAGAGAGCGAGCGAGGGAGGCGAGGACGCGTTCGTCTCGACGAGCGCGCGACGAGATGCGCGTCGCGCGCGGGGTGGGGATACGCGCGAGACCGTTACGCGCGCGAACGATGCGCTCGAGACGAACGATGCGCTCGACGACTCGCGCGGAGACGACGACGACGGTGGGGAGAGGGGCGTCGTCGGCGACGAAGACGATGACGACGCGCGGATTTGTCTCCTCGGACGCCGTCGACGCGTTCGATCGATCGACGCGCGATGGGACGAGGATGCGATCGGGACGAGAACGACGCGACGGGACGAGGACGCGCGCGTCGGCGACGAATTCGGCGAGCGAGAGCGCGCCGAATGCGCCGTCGTCCATCGGGTTTAGACAGAAATTGAGCGTCGCGTGCGTCATGCTCGCCGTGTTTTTACACCTGCTCGGGTTCACGGTGACGGGACCTATCACGCCCGGGTTGGTGCAACGCTTTGACGTCGCCGCCGAACACGTGGGATATCTGACGAGCGCGTACCCGTTGGGGATGTTCGGGGCGCTGTTTTTCTGGCCGCAGTTGAGCGATAAGATTGGGAGGAAACCCATCATCGTCACGAGTCTCATGGGCGTGGGCGTGGGGTTGATTTTACAGGCGCTGTGCGTACGATCCGGGTGGTCGCTGCAAACGTTTTTGGCGCTGCGCGTGCTGAGCGGCGCCTTCGCGGGGGCGAGTCCGGTGGTGAAGGCGTATCTCGCGGACGCCTCGACGCCCGAGTTTTTACCTCAGTTGATGGCGTGGCGCGAGGCGTCGTGCACGCTGGCGTTCATCGTCGGTCCGACGCTGGGTGGGATGTTATTCGCCGGATTTAGTCTCTCGGCGGCGATTAGCGTCACGGGGTGGGCATCCGTCGCCGCGGCGACGATGGTGTTGTTATTCATGACGCCACCGCAGAGCATGAAGGCATCGATGCGCGAGGTGGTCGGCGATGCGTCGACGTCGAGCGACGCGGTGGAGACGACGGAGAGGGCGACAAAAGAAAAGGCGACGAAGAGTCCGACGGCGGGCATCCCGACGGAGACTAAACAGCCGCAATCGCTTCCCGGCGTGTACGATCCAGACACCCTGAGTTGTCCGCTCGGACAACAGTACTTACCCGCGGTGGCCACCATATGCGTGACGAGTTTCTTGTACAACGCCGGTCAATCGACGTTTGATTCCTTTTTCCCGCTGTTACTGTCCAAGAAGCTCGCCATGGCGCCGACGCAAATCGGCGCCCTGCTCACCGCGTTATCCGCGGTGTCTTTCACCGTGAGCGCCACCCTCTTCGCGCCGACGCAAAAGTTTTTCGGACTCACGAAAACCACCGTGATCGGTCTCACCCTCGTCGCCATCGGTCTCGTGTGCATAGGTCAAGCGCATCCAGCCGCCGTGCCGCCCGCCGCCTTTCTCTACGTCTCCGGCCTTCCCCTCTTCACGCCCGCCGTCCCCATCCTCCTCATGCAATGCGTGCCGCCGACGCGACGAGGCACCGTCATGGGCGTCGATTCCGCCATCAATGCCATCGCTCGCATCATCTCACCCATCGTGTTCGGTCGCGTGTTCGCCAAAGATCCCGCGCTCGCCTTCGCGTGCGCCGGGTGCGTCGTCTTCGCCGCCGCCGCGGTGGTCGTCGCGAGAAGAGCCATCGTGCTCAGCGCTCGCGCGTTCGGATCATCGAGATGACGTCGACATCGTCCATGGGAACGCGTTGCGTTGCCTTGCGTTTCCTCGCCTTGGTTTGGTTTGTGTATTACTTTATTCCATCGCGTCGTCGTCCCGCGCGTCATTCGCCTTCCCCACTCGACGCCTCTCGTCCGTCGCGTCGAGTCCCCCATGGGACTCACCGAACGTCGCGCGTTCACGACGCCCAATTTCCCTCGCGACCCGATCGTGTTGAGCGTCGAACACGACGCCGACGTCGTCCCTCTGCGCACGGGATGTCGTCTCTGGAGCGCATCGTACGCGCTCGTCGACCATCTCTCGACGCGCGCGCACGAGCGCGTGCTCGATAAACGCGTGCTCGAACTCGGTGCGGGCGTCGGCGCGTGTGGTCTGGCGTGCGCGAGTCTCGGCGCGCGGGCCGTGTGTCTCACCGATCGCGACGAGGCGACGCTCGCGCTCGCGCACGGCAACGCGCGGCGGAACGGATGGTTCGACGGCGACGCGCGGGCGAACGCGTGCGAGGTGACGGTGCGACGGTTGGATTGGAGCGACTCGACGACGTACGCGACAGAGGAGGAGACGTACGATGTGGTCGTCGCGGCGGATATGTTGTATCTCGAAGAACACGTGGAGGATTTGGCGAACGCGGTGGACGCGCACGCGGGCGTCGACGGGACGTTTATCGCGGCGTTCGGCGTGCGGAGACGAGAATTGACGGAACGGTTCGTCGACGCGTTGAGAGCGAGAGGGATGACGGTGACGATGACGCCGATGATGTGCGTGAACGAGGAGATGCGAATGACAGCGGAGGAACACGAACATGACGATGAGATCGCGTCGAGGGGCGGGTACGCGCTGTTGGAGGCGGCGAGGGAGAGAGGGGCGGCGGCGGCGGACGCGGAGGCGGCGGACGCCGCGCTCGCGGATTTCGCGGAGGAATTAGAGGCGTTTTCGATCGGTGCGTGCGTTCGCGAGGGCGATGCGATGGGAGCGTGTGATGACGAGGATGCGTCCACGAGCGCGGTTCGCGTGGATTTCAGCGACGCGTGCGCGTGCGCGGTGGAGGCGAGCGAAGCAGAAGTCGGCGCGGGCGCGCCGGAAGCGGGCACCGTCGAACGCGCCGCCGAGAGTTTGCGCACGCACGGCTTCGTGATAATACGAGCGTCGAGCGACGATGAATCCTTGATTCCCGAACGTGCGTTACGCGAGTGCGCAGAGGCGAGCGATGCGCACTTGAACGAACTGCTCGCGCGCGTCGGCGAGCGAGGCGTCGACGCGACGACGGACATTTTCAGATTTGCGGAGATATGTTCGCGCGCGAGAGGTGGACTGAGATACGACTTCACGCGTCCCGAGAGTGAAGTCGTGAGAGCGCTCGCGACCGACACGGGGAAACGCGCCGTTCGCGCGTGGGAAACTGTACAGATATCGTGCGCGCCCTGGATCGAGCCCGTTCTCGCCGCCGCGTACGGCGACGACTTCTTCACCGTGAAATCCCTCGGGTGCGTGAGCTCCGAACCGGGCGCGCCCGAGCAACATTTTCACGCCGATGGGCGAACGTTCGGTATTTTCAACGTCTTCGTGCCCGTGAAGGACGTACAACCGACGGATGGACCGACCGAGTTTATTCACGGTTCGCACGCGTGGGATCACGACGCCGCATACGTGACGACGACGGAACGAAAATCGCAAGCCGCGGCGCCTCGGTTTCAACGTCACATTTTGAAAGCGGGATCGATGCTCGTGTATGATTATCGCGTCATGCACAGAGGCGGCGCGAACGATTCGAAGACGCGTCGCGCGTTGGCGTACGTCATGTATTGTTCGCGCGAGACGCGCGACTCGTGGAATTTCCCCCTGAACGCCTCGGTGTGGGCCGAGGACGATGTAGAAGACGTTTAATTTTTGTATAGACACACTAGCTAGTACTGCATTTATTCAACCTCCTCGAGGTAATCGGCAATCTCACTCGCGGTAAGAATGTTAAACTTTCTATCCGCGCCCACGACGCCGATTTCGATATTCTCCGCCGAAATTTGTCCGTCGAACCCCTCCTTCAGCGTCAAGATGGCGGTGTGAATGGCGTCCTCCAACTCCATGTCCTCGCTGTAACGCTTCTCCAAGAACGTCTTCGCGTTCACCATGTTCTTACCGATGGCGCTCGCCTTCCACGCGAAATACGAACCGCTCGGATCCACCTGATACAGATTGGGCCCGCGGTCGTCGTACCCCGCCATGAGCAGCGACACCCCGAACGGTCGCACCCCCCCCTGCTGCGTGAACTCCTGCATCGTCGTCGCCGTCTCACGCACCAACTGACTCACCGGCACGCTCTCCTTGTACGTTCGATAGTACGTTTGCGTCTCTTTTCTCGCCATGCGCGTCAACACTCGAAAATCTGGACCCATCCCGCTGTACGTCACCCCGATATCATCCGTCAGCGTCACGATCTTCTTCACCGTAGACGCGTCCACCAACGCGCTCGGTAACTTCTTCTCCGTCGCCAGCACCACCCCGTCCCTCGCCTTGATCCCGAGACTCGTCGCCCCGGACGAGATCGCCGCGAGCGCGTGTTTGATCTGCAGCAGCTCCCCGCTCGGGGAAAACGTCGTGAGCGAGAACGAGTATCGACCGTCGCTCATGTCGAACGAGAGCGACGCTCGAGTTTCTTCGTTCGGACGCGCGTGGAGAGCGACGCGACGTCGCACGCGTCGCGCGGTGCGGTGACGCGCGCGAGTGTCATCGAATCGACATCATCATCATCATCGTCACGAGTGACGAACCGAGCCGACGAGGGACTCGCGGGGAGTCAACGACCCGTCAGACGGCGGCGCGCGGTGGCGTCCGCGCGCGCGTCGTGCGAGGGAAAGTGAGAGACAGGTGCGGAAGAGGCGATGGAAACGAAAATGTCCCGCGCGATACGCGCGCGCGCGTCGTCTCGGGCGTGATGAGCACGCGTCGAAATGCTAATCTTCTCACCGACCGTGCGTCTCGCTCGAGGTCGCGCGCGTGGGGAAAACACACGTTTTGAATGTCATCTTTGCTCTGACCCGAGACGAGGGCGCGGGAGTGGATCGAATCGTTTTTTCTCGTCGTCATCGCGCGAGGTCGAGCGCCTCGCGTCCATCGACAAAGCGTGTGGGACGGGTTCATTGATCGAGGCTGGCTTGATACCCCAGCTGTACTCTGAGCCATCAAAATATTTTCAACACGCGACAGTAAACGCGGGGTATAATCGGAGTTTCCGTCGTATCAGTCGACGAGGAACTGTGAGCAAACCTCGGGATATCTCTCTTTTTCGTCGTCGCTCACGGTGGATGGGGAAGGAACGTCGGAACGCCATGTATCTGACGCTTGTTCGGTTGTTCCTTTTTCGCTCGGCAGGCGTTTGTCTTTTCATGTAACTCTATTTCACAAACGAATGAACGCGCGCATCGTCGTCCGAGCAACTTGACGTCATCACTCACCGGTGACGTTTTTCCTCTCTGGCGCGTAACGCTCTTGAACGTCGAGGTTAGTGGACGCCGCGATGACGGCGGGCGAGACGCCGTTTCTCAAATCAAACTCCTCCTCGGCGTTGCGTTCGGCGCACTCGCGAAGTTCTTCGGCGCCCAAACGCGCGCCTTTGTGCGCACCGAGCGAGTACCCGATGGATTTATCCACCAACGTCGCCACCCGACTCACCGTGTCCTCGTCTTCGATGGACATCGGAACGAACCGCACGAGACCAAAGTCTTCGATCACCTCGCACAAACCGGCGGTGAGTTTTTTGTACTTTGCTAATTTCGGGTCGTTCCCGATGTGTTCTATCAAGTAATCTAAATCCATGACGTCGGCGTAAAAGTCTAAATTGAACGCCAAGTCTCCGTACTTCTCCAGCATGTCCACCTTGCTCAACACGCTCACGTGCGGCGTCTCCAGGTGAAGCATCGCCTGGAGCGTCACCACCAGCGCGCTCACGTACTTTCCCGGGTCGCAACACAGATGCGAATCGCTCAGGTGCACCGTGCACAATCTGTAGTGCCACTCGTTCATCATGGTGTGAATGACGTTTCTCAACGATTCGTGCACGTTGAACAGCTCCAACTGTCCCGGACAATCGAATATAAAGTAATGCGTGTCCCTCAACGGCGCCAACGCGTCTCTGAGCCAGTCGGCGTTCTTCTCCAGGTACTCCATGCAGTATACCATCGCCCCGTTTGGTCCTAATCCGTACTCCTCCTGTACCTCGTCCACACTGATCAAATCTTCGATCGTCACCGCCGCCTCGTACGGCGCGACATCGTTCGCCGGGTCGAGATTCACGATCGCCACGCGACGACCTCTGAGTTCGAGAAAGTGCTTCATGCCGACGCAGTACGTCGTCTTCCCGGCGCCGGGCGGGCCGGTGACGAGCTGCCCGAACCCCATGACGACGCGTCGCGTCGCGATGAACGAGCGCGAGGACTCGGCGCGAACGTCTCGGACGACGACGAGTGCGGACGAAAGCGTGAGCGTGAATGAATGAATGAAGTTCGAGTACAGGGATGGGCGTCGACGTTGTATTTCAATCCAAAGACTCTAGACGCCGCCTCCGATGAGACCAGAGATGAGTCTGTGAGGAGATTGGTACGAAGGGAGCGAACGGAAATCGTTCGATGCTATGGCGCCGGCGAACACGTCGCACGCGCGCTCGGCGCGAACGCATAAACTCTCCACGCCTTCGACTAAACCGCGCGCGCCCTCGGTTTGGAGCAAGAGGCGGCGGTGGGTGTCGGCGCACGCCTCGACGAGAGAACCAGCCTCGCTCGGTCCGAGTTCGGAGGTATCGATCGCGGGAGATTCCGCGGTGACCGTTTTCGCCGAACCTTCGAGCATGCACGACCACTGCGTGGACTCTTGCTCGAGCGCGTCTCTGAGCGCGCGCAACTCTCGCTTGCGCGCTTCAATCTTCGCCGCCACGCCTTGCGGACCCTCTTCAAACTTCACCTCCTCATCAATCAACAATTGCTCGACTCGCAATTGAAACTCTTGCAACGCTTCACTGATGGCGTTCGCCGCGAACGCGTTCTCTCCCTTTAACTGTGGCACGACGGACCCGCACTCCGCCTCGCACACGCTCTCGCACAACAATTGCATGCGCTCATCCTCGGGCATGTCGTTTGGTAATTTTTCGTGAAAATCTTCGCGTCCGCGCGCCTCACCGCTCGACATCGCGCTCGCGTTCGATGCGTTCACGCGCACCAACGCGCGCGCGTCTTTTCCGCGTCCATTCCACAGAGGTTCGGCGATCGTCACCCCGACGACGCCCTTGGTGCTCTTGCGCTTCTTGTACGTAAAACCATCCGACTCGACGACGACGCGCGATTTACTCAAACCGCCTGTTTCGCGCGCGGCGAGAAAAAGGTCGGTCAGTCCGAGGGAACGACACGAGACGAAAGAAGAAAGAAACGACACGAACGCGACATCGATCCATCGATCGAGGACGACGCCGACGACGAAGACGACGACGAAGACGAAGACGCACCCTTCTTCAACGCGCCTCGC
>Ga0208277_1001241_pt1 | contig 14975 bp, 8 predicted proteins | sample ETNtaG_5_FD_185782 | JGI IMG/M metagenome (GOLD analysis project Ga0208277, IMG submission 185782) | Marine microbial and viral communities from oxygen minimum zone, Eastern Pacific Ocean - ETNP201406SV205 (SPAdes) (version 2) | ecosystem: Environmental > Aquatic > Marine > Oceanic ...
CGTCAAGCTCCATTGAAAATATTCCAGTAGAAGTAGACGCATATCTAGTTACTATATTATAAAAACCAGACTCTTGAATTTCCACAGTGAATAATAACCATTCATCTTCATAGGTAAATCCAACTTGATAACCATTTCCTTCTGAGTCGTTACTATTTTCAATATCAACTCCATCATTTCTATATTGCCATCCTTGGTTCCATGCCTGAAAATTATCAGTATTTATATGATAAGTTGCATAATCATCATCTGAATAAGCATAACCCATTGGGCCTAAATCATAATCTGATGCATATAAAATTCCAGGAATATTATTATTAGATTCATTAAAAGGTAAGGTTTCATTTGAATTAATTTGCCTTATCATTGCATCAACTACATCTTTTTGAAATATATTATTTGAAATGTGTGAATCCTCAGCCAACTGCATTAAACCACTTACAGCATTTTCTACTGAAGGAGCTCCAGAATCACCCCTAAAATAATTTATTAAAGATTCATAATTAGAGTTTGAAGGAATAGCATATGGAGCTGAGATTGATTCTAATTTTTTCCACGGCCAAAATGCCCATCCAATATAATTATCCTCAAACATTTTAATTGCTTCTGTAAACCACTGATTAGAATTTTCACCCCCCTCACCCATCCATAATGGAACACTGTATTGATCTCTAATCCAAGTAACCCAATCCAAAGAATCATTGTAGGACCAATATTTGTGAAAACTATATACAATCTCATCATCCCAAGGAGGTGTTAAACCAGAAAAATCGTTTGCATATGAATTACCTTCAATAAAAATTATATGATTCTGATCATATTCTCTTATTTCATCTGTGACATCCATATAAAAATTTCTTAATTCATTTTCACCTAAATCCCAATGAGTCTCATTTAACAAATCGTATCCTCCAATCCAGGGCTCACCATTATATCTTTCAGCAAGTTTACCCCATAAAGCAATAGTTTTATTCTTGTTTTCTTCACTTTCCCATAGAGATGGTAAATTAGGATTGTAATCATTTATGTCAGAGCCAAAACCTTGCCCGCCAGGTGCAGCATGGAGGTCTAATATTAAATACATATTATTAGATTCACACCAATCTAGTAAATTATCTACCATTAAAAAACCTAAATCAATCCACGTATTTTCTCCTTGAACAGGCTCATCTTGAATCGGTAGAGTAAATAAATCATAGTGTATTGGAAGTCTAATGCTATTAAAACCATAAGTGGCTAAAGAATCTACATCTGCCTGAGTTATAAAGTTTTCATACCAAGAATTGTAAAAATTATCTGTATTTTCTTGACCTATAAATTCAACTAATTTTTCTTTAAACTCGTGCTGGGAATCAGCAGCACCGGTAAATTGAAATAAATAAGGCTCTTGAAGCATCCATCCACCTAAATTTATCCCCCTTAAAATAACATTATTACTATTATCATCTTTTAAGTATGGACCAAGAGTACTTAAATTTTGGGAATAACCAAAAATTGAAAAATACAAAAAAATAAACGTTAGATATCCCTTCATTAATTAATCTACATTATCCAGCCCCCATAAGGTAATTTCAGAACCATGTACATAGGTATCACTTCCATAATTAGAAGTAATCGAAAATTTTAGATACCTAAACTTTTCTGAGACACCTTCTAAATCAAAATCGTGTCCATTTGCAGCTGCATCGATGAAATCTTGAGGAATATTACCATTTTCATCACTTGGATCACCAATATCATATTCACCTAGGAGAGTCCAATCAATAGAATTATTACTTGCATACAAATTAAATGACCTCATATTTTCCTCCTGGTAATAATACGGGACTCCAGTAGGACCACCATACCAAAAAGCTCTTTGCCAAACTTTAAATCTGTGAACTCTCACATTTTTATTTAGGCTTATTACTATATCTAATGGCCAATTTAAAGTACCTCCGTTCTGATCTCTCCATATAATAAAATAACTGTTATCAGAATTTGTTTCAGCTGTATCAACAACGTCATCCCAAAAAGCAGTTGTTTCCCCTTCCCAAGCATTACCGTTGACAGATAATTGACTCATTAATGTCCATGTAGACTTGTCAATCATTTCTTCAAAAAGAGGAGTTAAAGTGGCTTTTTCCTCCAAATCAGTAATATTTCCGTCAAAATCTTCAACTTTTGTTAGGAAGGTCATTTCAACAGATTCTAGACCTCTAACAAATATGCTTTCGCTTAAACTATTTGAAGAGAGGATTCTTATATCTTCATCAGCTCCATTTACAATATGTAAATGAACATATACTGTTTTTTCAGCAATATTTTCCCATTCAAGTTTGACCCCGCCTAAATCGGGTGTTATTGTTATACTTTCTTGCACCAGAAAAATAAATGATGGTAAAGGAGTAAATTCAACTTCAACAGGTTGTGATACATTTTCATTTTCATCAACTACAAATAATCTAACTTGTAGAGGTGTATTTTGATTTAAACCATCAATTTCAATAGAGTTATTATGTGAACTTGAAACACGATACACATCCACACCAATTGAATTTGTATATTCAGCTCTAACAAATAGTATGTCTGAATCATTTGGCAATGAATATGAAATTATACCCCCGCCGTTAGTAGGAACAATATTTTCAATAGACAAAGAACCCGGAGGAGTTGTATCCTGACTATCGTCATCTTTACAACCTAAAAGAATGACAAAAGAAAATAATAATATTGATAAAATTTTATTTGTTTTCATATGATAAATTATTACCATCCTGGATTTTGAATCAGGTTTGGATTAATTGTTATTTCATTTATACTAATTGGATGAAAATAATCTCTAGGATTATTAAATGATCTTATTCCAACCTGAGTTATATTATAATAACCACTCACTGTAGTTTCATCAACAGACCATCCAAATACAGGAGAATTAAAGTACTCATCAGCTAATTTCCATCTTCTTAAATCATTGTATCTATTTCCTTCAAAGGATAACTCAATTAATCTTTCCTGTCTTATAATTTCTCTTAAACCATCTTGAGTGGTGTGCTTATTTACATTTGCTGAAATCGTTGCATCACCCCATGCATCTTCGACAGTTCTTATTCCAGCTCTTTCTCTGACCACATTTAATGCATTGTAAGCATCTGAATTTGGACCATTGGATTCATTTATAGCTTCAGCATAATTTAAATACAATTCAGAAAGTCTAATCATTGGCCAAGCATAAGTGACAATTTTAGAATATCCATCTCCTTCAGAATCGGGATGAACCAGTTTTTTAAGAGCATATCCTGTAATTAAATAATCATCAGAATTTGCAATTCGACCATGACTTTCACCTTTTTTCATTCTTAATTGCCATAAATTACCCCATGTTCTATTGTAACCTCTGTCAAATCCAAGTGATGAATAAAATCTAGGCTCTCTATCAAGATTAAGTTTCGCAGTGCTAGCACCATATTGAGCTTGAAGATTTTGTGAACCATTTACAGATGTTGTGTTGTATCTATTTTGATAGTCATAGGATAAATCTTCATCTATAGGTAATCCATTTTCAGAATAAAATAATTCAGCTATTCTCAATGTTGGCGCTATCCATTGCCAAGCAGCCTCAACAGATGAAGCATTTGGATTTTTCATCATACATGCAGCCTGCATTTGCCACCAATCATTATTACGAACTGGATTTGAATTACCCCATATCAATTCTGCATTCCATTTATCAACAATAGAATATTTTAGATTGTATAAAGTCTGAATAAACTCTTCTTCCTCGTATTCATCTTCATAATTAGGAGGTGTTGAGGTGAATTCGTATAAACTTACCCCATTTTCTATAGATGCATTTATAGCTTCTAAAGAAGCTTCTCTTGCTCTATCCCACTTAGTTTGATCATAAGATTGATTAAAAAAATGTTCTCCATCGTCATTTACAAATCCCGAATACATCTCAGAATTTCCATTAAACAAAGGACTTGCAGCATATGTCAAAACTCTTGACTTTATAGCCTTAGCAATGACCTGATCAATTCTACCTAAATCATTTGAAGATAAAACTCTTGATGGTAAATGAATCAATGCCTCATCAATTGTCTCAACAATATAATCAACGGATTCGTCTACTGTCCTTCTTTTTACCCTAACCTCAGTATCACTTGCAGAAATTGGTAGATTTTCGTCAACTATTGGGATTGGACCATAATACGTAAAAAGAAGAAAATGATAATAAGCTTTCAGAAATTTAGCCTCAGCAGCCCACTCATTCATTTCAGCTTCTGTCATATCTACAACATTATAAATATTTTCGATGAGAACATTACAATGTCTTATACCCTCCCAAAGAGGTCCTTGATCTTGCCAACCTGACCATAATCCAAATTTTGGATTAGAGGCTGACTGCTGACCTTTCATAATTCTAATTCCATCAGTTTCTTTTGCAATAGGAGTTGTAACCTCGTCACTCATCAGCATAAACGAAGTATATACTCCATCATTTTTAGGTAAATAAGCATAACATGTAGCTAATGCGGTATATGCAACTTCTTTTCTTTCAAACAACAAATCAATCTGTTGCGTTTGATCTGGTACAATGTCCAAGTATTCATCGCAACCGAACATACTTAACAATAAACCAATGACTATAATTTTTTTATTCATAATTTTTTAAAAATTAACTTGTAATCCAATATTATAAACCTTTTGAGGAGGGTACCCCAATCCATTTCCTCCCATTTCTGTATCCCATAAATCAAATTTTGAAAAGGTTAAAAGATTCAATCCAGTAAAATAAACTCTTGTATTTAATCCTGAAAACAAACCTGTTCCATTATCTGGGAACGTATAACCTATTTCTAAATTTTTTAATCTTATAAAATCACCATCTCTTTGCCACCATGTAGACTGTTGTTCATTATTAGCAATTGAGTAAGTTGAAAGTCTTGGCCAAAATGCATTTGGATCTGGATTATTAATAGACCAGTGATTATCAGCTATCACATTTAAGGCATTTCTTTCATTTACAAAAGGTGATATATCATTTGGGTTTATAAAGAAAGATGTTCTAGCAACACCTTGCATAAAAATAGAAAAGTCATACCCTTTGTAAGAAGCTGACACTCCAAATCCATAAACAATTTCTGGAACTGTTGGTTTACCTATTGGGACTCTATCTAACTCGTTTACAACGCCATCATTATTAACATCAGTATATTTAATATCACCTGGCATATAAGAATTTGAAGAAGAAGAAAATCCATTAAATTGTTCAGGTGAATTTTCTATATCTGCTTGATCAATAAATAATCTTTCTGCGATTAATCCCCATGCTTGATTTACTGGATAGCCAATTCTACTCAAATAATCATAAGTGTAATCAGGTTCTCCATTAATTAGAACTTCGTTAGTAGAATAAGTGAAATTACCCCTTCCTGAAAGTATCAAACCTGAGTCAAAAGCTTTGTTGTAATCGATTGATAAATCAATACCTCTTGAATCAACTTCACCTAAGTTACTACTGATTGTTGTTGTTAACCCCATAGTTGATGGGATATAGTCTCTAGACATATAAATTTTTGATCTATGCTCAGTAAAGTAATCAACTTGCAAGTTCAAAGAATTAAACAATCCTAACTCTAATCCATAATTTGTTTTTTCAGCTACTTCCCAAGTCACATTTTGATTAGAATATCTATCAATAACATAACCTTGGTAGTAATTGTTAAAATCAGAACCCCATGTAAAACCGTAACTATCACTTTGTAAATTAACTTCTGATAAATAGAAAAATCTATCATCAGCACTTGAAATTCCGTCATTACCAACTAACCCATGAGTAAGTTTAAGTTTAAACATATTTACATCAGGCAGCCTTTCATTAAACCATTCTTCGTTTGATAAAATCCAACCAAGACCAATTGATGGAAAAAATCCGAACCTATTATTTTTAGCAAATTTTTCAGAGCCATTATAACCAAAGTTGAATTCAGTGAAATATCTCGAATCATAATTGTATGAAAATCTTCCCGAAAGCCCCATATTTCTTGAAGGTAATGTAGCAAAAGCACTATTACCTCCTATAGTGTTTAAGGATTCACTAAAATTAAATACAAGCAAACCTCCTATATCATGTAGCTCGTTAAATTTTCTGTTATATTCTGTTACAAATTCATAATAAAATCTACTAGTACCCAAGTTATTTACACTTGGATTATTCAAAAACTCTGTTCCTTCTTGAATTCTGTATAAATAATTTAAAATTCCTTGTTCTGTTTCAACCTCAGCCATCCCATAATAGAATGGTGTATATTCCCTCGAGTTTTCATTCATAGTATATGTTCGAACAGAAGCCATCCCACGAAATTTTAGTCCTTCAGTAATAAACTTAAGGTCCTGCTCAATTTGAACTTGGGAAAAAATAGTATTCGTAAATCTGTCTTTATAACCCTTTACCATATCAGCATAAGGATTAGGAAATCCACCATTACCTTTATTTCCAAAAAGAGTATGATTATATCCTAAATTATCTTCGTAAGAAAAATACTTTGGAAAGTTTGCAGGATTAGCCTGCATTACAGAACCAAATATATCATTTGCCGAAACTGAGGGACCATTATATCTTTCAAATAAGGAATAAAATTTAACGGCAATTTTTGTTGTACTTGTTAAGTCTATATTTATATTGGCTCTTAAATTAGACCTTTTGATATCAATATTATTATTAAAGTTGTTTAAAGGATCTACTTTTAATAAACCAGTATCATTATTGTGTGAGACTGAAAGGTAGTACTGTGCTATATCTCCTCCTCCATTAACATTCAAATTTGCTTTTCTGTTTATAGTATAATCCTTAAATAATTCATTATACCAATTTACATTAGGATAAATATTAGGATCTCCACCATTCAATGTTCCATAAATCTTAGATATACTGTAAGTTAATGGAGCTGATGGATCTCTTGTTCTAATTGCACGATTATATAAGTTCATATAATCAACGCCTCCTAAAAATTCATTAGTTTGTGACGGTGACGATATTGAATTTTCATATCTAAAAGAAACTTTAGCCTTTCCTTTCTTACCTTCTTTTGTTGTAACTAAGATTACACCATTAGCACCTCTTGCTCCGTAAAGTGAAGTTGCTGTAGCATCCTTCATGATTGAAAAACTCGCTATGTTATCCGGTTCTATCCTAGCTAAATCGTTAGTAGTAACTTCTAATCCATCGATCAAAATAAGAGGGTTGTTTGCATAACCAAAACTTGTAACACCTCTAATAAAAAATTCAGCATTATCTGCACCTGGCTCACCAGATCTTTGGTAAGAAATCATTCCAGCCAATTTTCCTGCCATTGCATTTGTGATATTAGATGTAGGGATTTTTAATTCAGATGGATTTATTGTATTAATAGAACCTATTACACTGTTTTTTTTCTGCTTTTGAAATGCTACAACCTGAACTTCCTCTAAAGATTCGAGACTTTCAAGCATTATAGCATCAATATTTTTTTGTTTGCCAATTAAAATAGATTGAGTTTCAAAACCAATATAAGAAAACTGAATATTTTGATTTTCATTGTCCGCTTTTATCGCATATGTGCCTTCAAAAGTAGTTGAGGCACCTCTATTTGTACCCTCAATTAATACTGTAACGCCTGGAAGCGGATTTCCCCCCTCATCAACAACAATTCCGCTCACAAGAATTGACTGAGAATAAATTATTGATGAAAACAACAACATGTATATTAGTAGTATATTTCTTTGATTCATTTTAAGAAATCGATTTAATTTAATTTGGGGCAAAAATAAAACTATTTTAAGTCTTGAGAGTAATCTTTTTAAGAGAACTTTCTGTCAATCGAATATTTTCCAGGGCCAGTCATCATTAGTATGACAAAAACAGTTAAAAATAATAGAGCTTTTTCAACTCTTCCAAAAGGATCGCCCCAATGAACTATAAAAGCTGCTACAAACATCGTTGCTGCAGGAAAAAAACTGAAAAATTTGGTCTTATATCCTATAATTATAAAAATAGGAGCTAAAAATTCAGAAAAAACAGCTAGAATTAAAGTAGGAATTTCTCCGATTCCAAGCGGGTTAGAAAAACTTAAGTTTCCTTCAAGTAATCTATTTAGTTTTCCTAATCCATGACCGTAAAGCATTGAACCTGCAAAAACCACCCTTAATATAAGTAAGGCTATATTATTCATTTTTATTTTTTTTGGTTTGATGAACAAAGATAATTAAATTTAAAAAAGATGAATTTTATGAAAAGAAGAAAATTTTTAAAAAATGCAAGTTTAGCTGGAATTGGATTAACTAGTTATAGATTACTTGGTCAAGTAGAAAATAATATCGATGGATACATTACAAATAGACCTAATACTAATGATAGAACCTTCACTAGTTTAGCAGTTGAGGAAACAATAAAATTTATCAAATCCAAAATAAGTGACCCTCAATTATCTTGGATTTTTGAAAATTGCTACCCTAATACCCTTGACACAACTGTTGACTATGAGGTTATTGACGGCAAACCTGATACATTCATCATAACAGGTGATATTGATGCTATGTGGCTAAGAGACTCAACTGCACAAGTTTGGCCCTACCTACCTCTTGTTACAAAAGATGAAAAAATTAAAAATTTAATAAAAGGGTTAATTAATAGACAGGCTAAATGTGTTATCAGAGACTCATATGCAAACTCTTTTTACAAAGACCTTTCAAAGGTTTCAGCTCACAACAAAGACATACCCACACCAATTGCAGGAGTACACGAACAAAAATGGGAAATTGATTCTCTTTGTTATGTAATCAGATTAAGTTATAATTATTACAAATTGACTAAAGATGATTCAATTTTTGATGAAAATTGGATTAAGTCTACAAAACTTATATATGATACTTTTTTAACTGAACAAAGAAAAGACGGTAAATCACCATATACATTTATTAGAAATGGTACTGCAATGGTAGATGCACCTTTATTCTCAGGTACTGGAAGACCGTTTAAACCTAACGGTTTAATTTGTTCAATGTTTAGACCATCTGATGATGCTACCATGTATCCATTTTTAATTCCATCAAATATTTTTGCGTCAATTTCAATGAATCAATTATCTGAAATATATCTCAAACAAAAAATTGACAATTCTTTTTCAGAAAAATGCTTACTAATGTCAATAGAAATTGATAATGCAGTTAAAAAATATGCTATTAAGGAACATCTCGATTTTGGAAAAATTTATTCTTACGAAATTGACGGTTTTGGAAATAATTTATATATGGATGATGCAAATGTTCCTTCATTAATGTCATTAGCATACTTAGATTCAAAATTTGAAGAAGATCAAACATATATAAATACTAGAAAATTTTTACTAAGTAATAACAACCCTTATTTCCTTAAGGGAAAAGCAGCTGAAGGCCAAGCAAGTCCACATACTGGAAAAGATAAAATATGGCCTATGGGAATTATTTTAAGAGCTATGACAAGCAAAGATGATGATGAAATAAAAAAATGTTTAAAGATGCTTGTTAATACTCATGCAGGAACAGGATTTATGCATGAGGCTTTTGACAAGGATAATCCAAATAATTACTTTAGAACATGGTTTGCATGGGCAAATACTCTTTTTGGCGAGTTGATAATTAAAATTCAAGATGAAAGACCTCATTTATTGAAGTTTAATTATTCAATTTAAAACTTGATAATTTTTTCTGTTTGAGTAATACCAGACCTTGTCTTAATTTTAAGAATATATATTCCTTGAGTTAATTTTTCTAAATTTTTATTAATTCTTTGCATACCAGAATTTAATATTCCTGAATGAATATTATCAACAAGTGAACCTTTTAGGTCAAATATATTAATGGTTACAAAATCACTTGTTTCCAAATCTAATAATATATATAAACTTTCAACAAAAGGGTTTGGATAGACTCTTGTAAATAATAAATCTTCTTCATTAACTGATGCTGTAGCAGAATTTATAGCGTCTGGACTTCCATGATAGTTTATATTACTCCAACTAGTTGGAATGGAATTATCATAGGATGGGTCAATTAGCTCCAATGTATAACCATCTCCATTAGATAATGGTGGCCACGGTGATGTTGACTCATAATAAACCTCATCATGTAAAATTAAATCAGAATCAAATAATCTTACCGCATCTCCCGAAGCAGAAAGCCCAAAATCAAATTCGCCAACAAAAGAATCAATATCTGGATAGAGTTCGGAAAAATCATCTGAATTGCGGACAATTACTAAATAATCATTACCATCTATATATGTATCTTCAGGAAAAATAAATTCATTTGAGTCGTTATTATCCTTTAAAATCCATCCTGTAATATTGATATCATCTTGATTTGGATTATACAGCTCAACCCAATCTCCAGGATTAAAATTATCTGAAGACTTATAATTTATTTCATTTATAACTAAATTCAAACCAGAACTATTTATGAAGTGAGCTTCAATCTCTGAATTTTCAGTAATATTAATTTCAATCTCTGAATCTGTTGAATTAACAACACCACTCCAGTGTGAAAATTCATATCCTGATTCAGCGATAGCTTTCAAAGTAATTGGAACATCCTCGAAATAATCTCCACTCCATTCATCATCTTGAATTTTTAAATTGTTATTTAAGATTAAATATCCCAATTCAGGAGTTTCATTAAATAATACTATCTCGTGATAAGAATCAAGATCAAACTGATTTAAAATATGAAATTTAGCTTCTGGTTGTCTATTTGCTGCAAAATTATTCATATTATCTACAAATTGATAAACAGACTCTTCAGAAACCCATGGCTCACTTTCAGTCCATCTCTCAATATGATTTTCCATTTCATCATACATGTTTTCATATACATCAATAAAATGAGAAGTTACATTAGTAGGCAGATATCTAGTGTTCATTTCATCTGCATAGCGATTTATGAACTTATTTCTAAACTCATTATTTTCTACTAGTTTTCGAAGAAAAAGTGTAGCCCAAGGCGGATTAGCCCAAGTCGTTTGATTTCCAGAAAGAACAAAATCTAAAGTATCAAAAAAATAAGCATAATCCTGGTCCCAATCTGACCACCATTGGCCAGCAAAACCAAAATCGGTATCATATAATACCCATCTCCATTTACCACCCGGAATCTTCCAATATTTTATATTATTACCAGGATAATCACGATTATCCATATAGATTTGAGCAGCATGATACTCCATAAAATTTTCGATATCAATTTGACTAATTACATAATTATAATTTTCATCTTGCGATAAATCATTTTCCTGGATAAACTGTCTTAATTCTAAGTATTCTTGATTATCTCCGTCAACAACTTCTCCGTCAAACTCTAACATGGTTATATCATTAGGATTAACATCATGTTTTGATGCAAGCATATTTTCACTGACCTTTTCTCTCAAATTATATAACCCCCAATATTCTTTATTGATATATGATGAAACTGTTTTAAAACTTTGATAATCAATATGGGAACCCTCCATTAAACTTGTTATTGCAGCGTCTCTCATATTTGTTCTCATCCAATCATTTCCAGAGTTTCTTAAAACTAAAGATTCAAAAGAATCATAATCAACATTATCAAAGAAAGGATATTGAAATTCTCCAACACCATACTCGCCTCTTGCAAATAGAGCAAGTGATTTTTGATCCCATCCTCTACTATAAGCTCCAGCGATTTTTATACCTGCATTAGCACTAAACTCTAGTGAATTATCAACATAATATGAAATATGAACAGGCCTTTCCCAATCCTCCCAAAAATTTGCTCCAAAATATGGATATCCTCCGTAATCTTCAGGACCATATGAATATATACCATAATTATAGTCAAATAAATTATATTCATCAGAAACAAGATGAATTATTGGATGTTCGCTGTCAATTTCAAAAAAATAGTTTCTTGTATTGGAATGTAGCGATATGTATTCTTCTTTAAATGCTTTAGCTCTAACTATAGAAGTTTCATCAATTGTTAATGGACTTGTATATAAATTTGAGTTTTCATCAGGTTCGGTAAAATCTGTTGTATATCTGATTTCATCCTCGTTACCATCCCCAATAATTTCAAGACTAATAGAACCAGTGATACTTCCTCCATCGTGTGAGAAAGTTAGTGGCACACCTAGAACACCTGAATATTCGAAAGTGTCATTTTCTTCGCCTGGAGTAGGATCTTGATATGCAACATAAACCTCATCTTCAAAAGAAACTCCATAGGAAATATTTGACGGAAGTGCACCAAAAATGATTGAATCAACAAGATTTCCTAATGCATCATTTAAATAGATAGATTCTCCAGAAGAAGATAATTTGAAATCTGTGTGAAGAAATGATTCACTTTGCAATCCCAGAATTTCTGGAGGATTTACCCCTTCATCTGTTTCATTCTCGTATATAGCTGAAAGAAAAGGAATTATCGTCATATCAGATGAGTTGTTCGAGATATTATGAACCTGAATACTAAAAATATTATCACCATTAATCAGTATGTCTTGGAAATTATCAATTGAAAATCTATCTGGGTTTCCTCCAGTGTATATTTGAGCCTCGTGATCAATTTGTGTTGTTGTATTATAGGTTGGTGGAGTTCCATTAATATTTGCTCTTGCTACTTCAACTCCATTTATATATGCTACAAATCCATCATCATAATCGACATCTAAAATTAAAGAACTTATTTCTGAGACATCTTGAATAGAAAATGATTTTCTTAAATAAACAGCTATTGTACCTGCAGCGATATAGGTGTTGTCATCACCATCAGCATAACCAAAACCAGATACACCACTACTCCATTCGTCATCATCAAAATTTGAACTCATCCAATTTTCATCAGTGTTCTGATTTGGAATTTCATATCTAAACGAATCGCCTTCATTTATTAAAGTTCTTGCATACGTAATACCAGACCTATCCTTATCTGATGCCCATATTAACAGATATTCATCAGCATCAATTGTGATATCAGGAAATGTCCATGGATTATTATCGTCTAAAATATCTGTCAAACTCCAATTATTAAGAGATATTTCGTCTGAGCCATAATTATATAACTCAATCCAATCAGGGGTATCGCCATCCTCGTCTAAAAAAATAGAATTAGATGCAACTACCTCATTAATTCTTATAGACTGTGAATAAGAAAAATTAAATATTAGAAGAAAAAATAAAAAAATCCTCAACAGCATCGTGGTACAATTATTGTCACTTAAAATGCAAATATAAATCTATTGATTAAAAGTGTATAGATTATATTGATTAATATTACTATTTCAAACATAGTTATGAATGCATTAAGGTTAATTGTATTATTATTAAGTTTATCTCTATTAGGCTGCAAAACAAAATATGCAACAAAAGAATTTAAAGTTTCTGAAATACCTAAAGGTCCTGATTACAGTAATCTAAATAGTTGGGCTGCACATCCCAACAAAGCTGATTCTATTATTGATGTTTTTTATAATACAAGCAAAGATAAACTCAAAGCTGATGTATTTTATATATACCCAACCCTTCTTACTGATAATAAAAATGATTCATGGAATTCAGATATTAATGATGTATATCAAAACAATATGGTTAAGAACGTAGCTATTAAATTTCAAGCTTCAGCCTGGGCAAATGCAGGTAAAATATATAGTCCTTTATATCGTCAAGTTCATTATAGGTCATTTTATGAACCATATACTTCTAGCGGTGGTAAAAAAGCAGGAGAAATTGCATATGATGATATTCGAAAAGCATTTATATTTTATTTGCAAAATTTAAATGATGGAAGACCAATTATTATTGCAGGACATAGTCAAGGCGCTTATCATTGCAAACTATTGCTAAAAGAATTTTTTGATGGAAAAGAACTACAAAATCAATTAGTTGCAGCCTATTTACCTGGTACTAGAGTAGATATTAATGAATTTGAAACAATTCATCCAATGAAAGATCCAAATGACATTAAGGGATATCTATCTTGGAATACTTTTAGAAAAAACAGAAAACCCAAAGAAGGTAAACATCCTGCACACTTCTCGTGGAATAAAAACCAATTTGTCACAAACCCGATTAGATGGAATATTTCAAGAGTAGCACCAATTGAAGAACATAAAGGGTTATTTTTTTATGATAAAAATATTTACCCTAAATCAGTAAGTATTGAAATTTATGATGGGTTATTATGGTCTTCCGTTCCAAGAGGAATAAAAGGTAATATCATACTTAAACTTATAAGAAATTATCACTTTGGTGATATAAATATATTTTGGAAAGATATCTCTGAGAATGCTAAAAATCGAGTAAACAGTTTTTTTAATTTAGAAAAAAATTAGTTTGATTTAATATTCAAAAATCTCCAACAGAGTAGCAAAAAAATAAGCATTAAATTAAAATTGTTAATAAAATTGAGATTTATATGGTTAAAATCTTCTTTTTTGAAAAAAAATATCCTATATTTAAGCATTAATAATTTAAAAACTAAAAAGATATGGGTTATTCACACACCAATAGTAAAGGAAAAACTTACTTCCTTCACTCAAAAGACGTAGTATTAAAAGGAGGAAGAAACCAAACTATTTATTATTTTGCTAAAGTAGCTGGAGATGGCGCTTGTGATCTTCCTGCAGGTAAAACTGTAGTTGAAAATACAAAAACTGGACTTCCTTTCTGTAAAGGGAAGTAATAAGTATTTAATATTATTATAAAAAACCCTCCTAGTGAGGGTTTTTTTATATCTAAAATCTATTGAGTATGAATTCTGATTTCACCTACTTTATTTCAGAAAAAATTGATTCAAACACCAATATTATATGGTTTGAAAAATCAAATAAATATATTGTACTCAATGATACCATCAATATTTTGTTATTAAATAAATTAAAACCTTCATTATACCCTATAAATAAGGATTTTATAAGAGAACATCAAATTAATTCTTCAAAGCTCAAGGATATAAATAAGGAT
>Ga0208277_1001245_pt1 | contig 14957 bp, 13 predicted proteins | sample ETNtaG_5_FD_185782 | JGI IMG/M metagenome (GOLD analysis project Ga0208277, IMG submission 185782) | Marine microbial and viral communities from oxygen minimum zone, Eastern Pacific Ocean - ETNP201406SV205 (SPAdes) (version 2) | ecosystem: Environmental > Aquatic > Marine > Oceanic ...
TGTTGGGCTAGACGCAGTTGGTGCGACAGGGCCACAAGAGATTATTCTTCGACTTCGGTTAGGGATTGAGCCATTGGAGGGATACGAGCATTTCCCTAAGAATATGGTTTGTGAAAATAATATAGTTGTGACCGAACATGTTGAACAGTGGCGTTTTCATACTGGCGAAGTTGTAGATCATCCATTTACGTCAGTTATGGAGATTACTGATGGACTAATTTCTCGTTGGCATGATTATTCGCATCTTGGCAATTTGCTTGATCAAGCGCCGCAGTGGTGGCTTGATCACATCATTGTTGGCTGGCGAGATAATCCTAATTTGTAGGTTTTTCTATCGGTCAGTGAATATTTGAAGTATGTACCAGAACATGGTCATGAGGGAGGCAAAAAGTGTAACTGATGCTCCGACGTATGCGTGCGCTGGGTATGACTGCATTATTTTCTGGGTGTTGTAGAGGATTGATGCTCCCATCAAAGCAACCATTCCAACTGAGAACCAGGTTCCGAGATTAGCGCCAAATAGGAGCGCTGCAACAATGAGGATCAGAGCACCCATGACTCCCCAAGTCACGATTGGTCGGAGGAATGATAAATCTTTTCTGGTGGTCCATGCGACTAGTGAGAGACCGGCAAATCCCATAGCAGTTACTACTGCTGCGCCCCATACATCTCCTGAGGATTCTTTCACATTAAATACGTAGAAGAGGAAAGGAGCGAAAATAACTGCTTCTACAGCTGCGAAACCGAATAACCCTCCGTATTGTCTGCCGACGTTCTCAAGATCATAAACCGCTTGGGTTGCTATCCATGTTCCGAGCATGAAGATACCAAGGAACAGGAGCCATGCTCCACCGCTTCCAGCTACGGTGTTATAGGTCCATTCTGCAAATCCGCTTGCAAAATATAGATATTCAAAGGCCATGAAGGATGCAAGTGCGAGTCCGAGGTGTTGGTATACCTTTACCATGAAGGCGACTCGGTCTGTTTCTTGGAGATGGGCTACTGGTGTGTAAGCAGTTGGGGAATAACTCATTTGTTCCTTTCGGTATTACTTATATTGTACCTTTTCTTTCGCAATTAGTCTTGTAGTTGTGTCGCTATTGACTCTGTAGCTTCAATGAATTCTTCCATCATTTCGTAAACGACCTGTGCTGTTGGTTTTGTCTTATTCATCGTTCCAACGATCTGACCTACGAAATAATTAGCGAGTTTTTCTGCACCGGAGCCAGATTTATGGGCTGCCCTATTGATTCTCGCTATCGCATCGTTGATTAGTACTGGTTGTAATGGCATCCCTAAGGGCATTGGGGTTTCTGGGTTCTCCCATTCATCGGTCCATGCGGATTTAAGTTGTCGTGCTGGTTTACCCGTCCTCGATCTAGAACGAATTGTGTCCGAGGATGTCGCTTGTAACATCTTTTCCTTCACAACTGGATGAGTTTCTGCTTCTTCCGTAGTGAGCCATACTGACCCACACCATACTCCTTGGGCACCTAGAGCCATAGCAGCAGCCATTTGTCTTCCCCGCCCTATTCCACCTGCACCAAGTACAGGGACATCTCCTACTGCGTCAACAATTTCGGGGATCAGGACCATGGATCCGATTTCGCCAGTGTGCCCACCTGCTTCATACCCCTGAGCAATAATGAGGTCTACGCCTGCATTGACATGTCGTTCTGCGTGTTGGGCTTTTCCAGCTAGAGCCCCTACTTTCCGCCCAGCCTCTTTCACTCGGTCGATCATAAATTGAGGGGGAGGTCCTAACGCATTCACGACGAGACTCGGGTTGTGGGCTAGAGCTATTTCTAATTGTGGTCCTGCGGTTCCTGCTGACATTGGCGCAGCCCCATCATTTTTCATGCTGAATTGACCTGACTTTGTTTCAGCAAGTTCAGGTACATCATATTTCTCTAATATTTGAGTTACGTATTCATGGTGCGCATCAGGAATCATGTCAGCTATTTTGTGGACTGTTAATCCCCCTTCATCAGATCCCTCATATTTGGCAGGAACGATAAGGTCTACGCCATATGGGTGTTCACCAATCTCGTCTTCAATCCATTGAAGGTCAATCTCTAAAGCGTCCGGTGAATGACCGACAGCTCCGAGTACTCCAAAGCCGCCAGCTTTTGATACTGCAGCTACTACATCTCGGCAATGGCTAAATGCAAAGATTGGGACATCAATATTGAACGTTTCGGTCACGGAATTCTTCATTTTTTTACACCATTCTCTGAATCTAGGAACACCTTCTGACCTGTAGGGTCCTTTTCTTTTCTGTTTTGTATTTTAAACGTGGTTCATAGAAAAGTTTAATTTTGGCTGTGGATGATAGTCTTACAGCATGGATGTAGGTGCTGTGCGTTCTGACCTTATTGAAGAACAGGAAGCCCTTGATCGAATCATTTCAGGCGTTAGTCTCTCTGATTGGAATCTTGATACGGCCAGTCCGGGTTGGTCTGTGGCAGATCAAATAGCGCACCTAGCGTATTTTGATAATGCGGCAGCGTTAGCGATTGCTAGTCCGGATAAGTTTCAGGAATCTGTTGAGGACCTTTTAGATATGTATTCTCGTGGTGAGGATGCCGAAGATGCAATTTTATCGCCCTATCGTGCTATGGAAGCTAGTGAATTACATGAGGCATGGAGGGAAGCAAGACTTAATCTTGCGGAAAAGTCTCGTAATCTCTCTGCTGATAGTCGTGTGGTTTGGTATGGGCCTTCGATGGGTTCGAAGTCATTTTTGACTGCTCGTTTGATGGAAGTTTGGGCCCATGGACAAGATATTTTAGATGTCATTGATTTTGATCGAGAAGAAACAGATCGTTTACATCACATTGCACAGTTAGGTTTTATTACGCGCTCGTGGTCCTTTATCAATCGCGGTCAAGAACCAATCGATACTCCGGTCAAAGTGATACTTAAGAGTCCATCTGGGGATACCTGGGAATTTGGACCTCAGGACGCTGAAGAAAGTGTCACAGGTTCTGCACTTGATTTTTGTTTATTGGTCACGCAGAGGCGAAACCTTAAAGACACTTCTCTTGAGATTTTCGGAAGTGCTGCTTTGGAATGGATGAAGGTTGCTCAAGCTTTTGCTGGTCCCGCTACGGATGGTCCCAAGCCACGCTAATTAGGTGTTATCAGCCTCTAATAATTCATTGGCTTCTTGTACTAGTTGTTGTCCTTGTTCAATAAGGTCTTGGAAACGGCCAAGGTCTCCGTTTGCTAATGCCTCATTTGCGTTCGTGAAAGCTTCTTGGGCTTGAGCTAGTAGTGTTCCAAGTTCAGTGCTTTCAGGTACTGGATTTTCAGTTTCAGTGTCAATTTGCGGGGTACTATCAGTCTGTGGATCAGTTTCTTGTGTTTCCTGAATAGGGAGTATTGGAGAGGAGGTAGGTCCGTTTAGGCTAATTGGAGTTACGTTGCTGCAATCATCGCCGACTTGGTTGTCAGGAACTAACAAGGCTCCAAGTACGAGTTCGACTGATGCACATATTCTGACACGTTCCCCATAGGCAGCGATTATTTGTTGGACTGCAGGTTGGCTTCCGCTTGCTTCCACGTACATAGGTCGTAGGTACAGTAGTACGTCTTCTTCACCGCTATTCCCCTCTAGTGGAATAAGGAGCATATTTCCTAATTTGACTCCTGATCCTCGCTGACCAAGTAGTGTCGTTGTTTCAGCTACAACAGGATCAGCTAGCATGCTCCTGTTTGCGATAACGGGACCGTCAACTTTGAGGCCAGGGACAGTGTAGGAAATGAGATTTCCTTGTCCTTGTTCATTGATCTGTGCGACCATGAAAGCCTCGAGTTGTTGTCGGCTGTCATCGCTTGATCTTGGGACGAATGGACGCATGAGAACGAAGTCTTGTTTTTGTTCTTGGGGAACTTGCATTTGGACATAGTAAGGGTCCATGCGTTGCCCTGATGCGAATGTAACGAATCCAGTGGTTGTCACGATTGCGGTTGGGGCATTCTCTAGGTCGTCTCCTGGATCAAGTGACACTACCCAGGCTCCGGCTGCTTCGTAGAAGTCGTTTGGGTCATCTAGGTGGTAGCGACCCCACATGTTGGTTTGGACTTTGAAAAGGTCTTCAGGGTACCGAAGATGGTCTGCAACTTCTTTTGGCATGGTTGTTTCAGATCCGTCTTCTGGGAAAGCGATGGTGAAGAGGTTCGGGAATGCTTCCATGTATGCATTAATGATTGGGTCTTGTTCATCTATCACGTAGAAGACAACATCTCCGTCATATGCGTCTATGACTACCTTTACAGAGTTCCGTACATAGTTGAAATCTCCAGCTAACCCGCTGTTCCCAGGGACTGAATTTCGGTCGGCTGTTTGTGAGTAGGGGTAGAAACTTGTTGTTGTGTATGCGTCAATTATGAACTTGATGCGGCCGTCAATGATTACTGGGTATGAGTCGGCGTCATATTCGAGGAAGGGGGCTAGCTCTTTGGCTCTTTCGCTTACGTCTCTATTGAAAAGGAATTTAGAATCGCCATTTATTAACCCTGAAAATATTGGGTTTAAATCGCCGAATCGTAGTGCGAAGGCTAAGCGTCTGAAGAAGTTCCCAGCTTTTACGCCATCATTGCCGTCATATTTGAATAGGAGGTTTTCTCCGGAGCCGTCACTGCCTTCGCAGGTGTTTGAAGAAGGTGTGTCTTGGGTTTGAACCTCTTCAGCTCCTGTTAGAGCGAAATCAATTTCACATCGTTCTGTATCAACGATGGCGTATCCGCTTAATTCTTCACCGACGTATATTCTTGGTTGTTCTAGGCTAGCAACTATTCTGTCTGTGTTTACTGTTGCTGGAAGACCGCTGATGACGAAATCAGGTTCGCCTTGAGCTGTAATAGTGTTTGCTGGGGCTAGAGCTACTCCGTATCCGTGTGTGAAGGCCACATGCTGGTTTTCCCAGCCTGAGTTGACTCCGTCAAGGTTTAATTCCCTAGCTGCGATAACTACTGTTCGTATGTCTCCATCAATTTCGTAACGATCAACGTCAAGGTCATCGGCGAATCGGAACTGCTCTCTTTCTACTTCAAGTGCTTGAAATGTGGGCGATACGATTGCAGGGTCTAGTAAACGTAGGTTATTTAGTGTGTTTGCATTCTGCTGAAGGACTTCAGCTGTTAGAGCATTTTCGACGTTTGGTATGAAGGTTCGTTCGGTAATGTTTCCGGTTTCACCTACGGAGAGCCCATAAGCTGTTCTGGTAGCTTCAATATTTCGTTCAATGTATTGTGCTTCGCGAGAAGATTCGGATGGTTCCACGACGAATCGTTGGTATATGGCTGGGTATATGCTTCCAATTGCGATCGTTACAAAAGCCCAGAGACCTACTGCGACGACTGGTAATACCCAACCTCGTCGCCAGATGTTGATGATCAGTAGGATCACTGCTGCTATGGAGATAAGTATTAGAAGTTTGATTGCTGGTAGCTGGGCGTTGACATCTGTATAGCTGGCCCCGTCGACTACTCCACGGTCTGAAAAGTTTAATGAGTAACGTTGGTACCAGTAGTCTGCTGCTTTGATTAAGGCAAGAATTGCTAAGAGGACTGAGAGGTGACCTTTAACTGGTGCAGTGACACGATCGCCGGGAGTATTGATGCGTATTCCGCCATTAAGGTAGTGGGCGGCGGCAGTGATGATCAAGACGACAATAAATGCTGTGAACATCCAGTTAATGAGAAATTTTATAAATGGGAGTTGAAAGACGTAGAACCCGATATCAAGATTGAATTGTGGGTCTTTAACTCCGAAATCTTGACGGTTTCTGAAGAGGATCCAGTCTTGCCATCTACTAGCGGTTCCTACACCGAGAAAGAGGGAAAATAGTCCAGCGACTGCAATTCGGAATAACCCAGCTCGAGGTCCTATGGTGTCGTGGTATCGGCTGACGAAATCTTCTTCAGGGCCTGTAGGTCTGTTACGAGGCGCTATTCGATCAGCGACGAAGAGATTTATCCAGAATAGCAAAAAGGTGAATGCTATGAACACGAGAGCTAGACCTACTTTTGCGAACAGTACTCCTCGCCATACTGAGGTGAAGCCTAGTGAGTTGAACCATAGATAGTCTGTATAGAATCCGGCTATTCCTCGGAGTGAAACGATAAGCACAATGAGGGCAGCAATTGATAACGCAACAATAAATCTAAACTTTCGAGACACTCTTCGAGTTGGTGTTGGTCGTGATGGGACTCCGCTGATGTCAGACATTAAGTTCTCCTACGACCATGCTTTAGGCAAGTGCATAAGAATATCCTATCTTGATGGGGCTTGCTTACTCTAATTGTTTTTGTTTTCTGCAATAGCTTCTGCGCAAGTTAGGTATCCGTCATTTGGGTCAATGATTGGTTCGTTTTTTTCAGGAATTGGTAGTTTTAAATTTTCTACTATTTCTATGCCGTTGCCCCCAAATGTAGAGAGTTCGATTATTGCGTCATTAAATGTACTTACGCATCGAACTTCAAATCTTTCTGCAGCTATTCTTTCGACGATTGAGAAACCAGCTGGTGGAACGAGGAAGACATCAATTCCCGACCGTGCTGCTGCTTCTGCTTTTTGCGCATAAGCACCCACTGATCCAACGTTTCCGTATTGGTCAATTGTTCCTGTTGTAGCTATTGAAAGCCCTCCGGTTAATTCACCTTCTGTAAGCGAGTCCACAATTGTCAAAGCGAAGGCTAACCCCGCTGAAGGACCTCCTACTCGTCCAACATCAATTGTAATGTCAAATGGGATATCCGCAGCAAGCGGTGTTTGGATAACGACTCCAAGGAATCCGGTATTATCAAGAGTCGGATGAGTGGTCAGAGCAATTTCTTCAGTATTGATTAGTTGGTCAGCGGTGGGAGTTTGGAATGTTCCCTCCATTCTTTTGTACCCGATGCTTACTATCTCACCAGGTTTTTTGGCTTTGATAGCATCACCTAAATCTTTGGGACTCTCTACTTTAGTTCCCTCTACTTCTACAATGAGGTCCCCTAACTGCAGAAAAGTATCTGCTGGGCTGTCGGAAACAATTTCGACAACGTAGGCTCCATCAACTTCTGGGACGATTTCATATCCGAGATAGTTTGCAGCAACCAGTGATGCTGTGTCTTGAGATTGTTGCATCATAAAGTTATTTATTTTTCTTGTTTCTGCCTTTGTTTTGTCTCCGTAGAAGTCATCTCTGTCTCGAAGTTCTCGAATCTCATCGTTCTTTGCTTGAAACCATTCCCATATTGTCAGTGAGTCCGACTCTATTGTCACTGTCGTGAATTTAATTTCGCCTACAGGTTGAAAGGTATCTGTTCCCTCTATGTTTATTTTTTCGAGTGTTGTTGGGGCACTTCCTGGTGAGAGAGCGACGACATCTACCCCAATGAAGGACACTGGAACGAATCGGATAAATAGCACCGCTGATATTACGAAAAGCAATAATCCTAAGAAGATTTTCTCGCTTTTCTTCATCGGATTTCGTTTGGTATTTGTTTTAAATTCTTGAGCGTTTTGCTGTTCTGTCATAGAGAGAAGAGATGGAGTTCTTTTATTGTATGTTCCTTGAGTGTGGTTTTGTCTTCGGGTGGGGCAATGATTAGAAAAACAATTAGGTTTTGAATGTTCTATTATTGAAGGTGTCTTCAAATAATTTAGGAGTTATGTGACTGACCCGCTTAGACAACCTCTTTCAAGCCCGCTGGGGTTAACAGAACGTCTTTCAAAACATAAGGCTGTAACGGGTTTAAAAGCGCGTATCCGATGGTATGAGCGGGTTGTAAGTTTTTTTGGGTTGCTTGTTCTTGTAGGTATTATTGGTTTACTTTTGGCCTTGAGTGTTGGCCTTATAGCTATTGGTGGAAGAATTTTGCTCGACGTGATTGTGAGTTGATTCGTGACTTTTGATGAGCATTCTCTGGAATTTACACGTGAAGGAATCGAACGTCGTCAACAACTCGTTCAATTAGCGAGAGAAGGTGATCTTTCTTTAGCGAAAGAGTTATTTGGTGATGATGATCCTCGGGTACGGGCATCATCAATTGCGGTTCTTTGTGAAAACGATGTGTTAGATGAGTCGTTGATTGCTCTAGGTTTGAGTGATCCTCACCCTTTAGTGAGGATGTCGATGGCGCGTGCGGCCGCTCAGAACCCCTTGATATCTGTGCTTGAGCTTTTGAGTGATGAGGACTATTCAGTTGTTGAGATTGCGTGTTGGGCAGCTGGGGAACAGACAGAATGCAGCGACCCACTTGTTGAGGCTCTATCAGTGATTGCGTTGGAACATGAGGATGCGTTATGCAGGGAATCTGCTGTTGCTGCGTTGGGAGCTTTAGGAGACGTGAGAGGCTTAGAGAGTATTCTTGAAGCTACTCAGGATATTGCGACTGTGAGGCGAAGAGCTGTTATTGCGTTGGCTCCTTTTGAGGGTCAGGCCGTGACTGATGCTTTACAGATTGCACTTAGTGATAGAGATTGGCAGGTTCGTCAGGCTGCAGAGGATCTGACACGTTACCTATCGGAGTGACACTACCTTCTCTGCCGTAGTGATGGGTCATCCATAAACATTGCGCGTACTGATTCGAATGATTCGATACAGCGGCCTGCACCCAAGACAACTGCTTCTAATGCGTTGGGTACAATATTGACTGGCACATCTGTTTCTTCGCTGAGTCTGGTGTCAAATCCTTTGAGTAATGATCCGCCTCCTACAAGATTTATTCCTTGCACAATAATGTCTTGCGCGAGTTCTGCTGGGGCTTGCGAGAGGCACGAAACTGCGCAATCAATCATGGCAGTAACGGATTCATCTATTGCTGACCGGATCTCTTGGGGAGAAACAACAATTACTTCTGGTAGACCACTGGCGATATGTCTTCCACGTACTTCAGCTCGGAGTTCTTCGTCGTGTGGAGCGGCGGAACCAATGGTTAATTTGATTTGTTCAGCAGTTCGTTCACCGATTGCTACACCGTATTCAGCCTTGATGAAGTTTTGGATTGCTGTATCTATATCGAATGAGCCGACCCTTACAGCTTCTAGGGCGACAACGCCTCCCATTGAGATAAGTGCAGTTTCAGTTGTACCACCACCCACATCTACTATTAGGTTGCCCATGGGTTCATTGATGGGTAGACCGGATCCGATGGCGGCAGCGAGAGGTTGTTCAATGAGTCTTGCATCTGCTGCGCCTGCTCTTCGGGCGGCTTCCGTGACCGCTCTTCGCTCTACTGCTGTAATTGCTGAAGGTACGCAAATGACGACTCTTGGCCTATTAAAACGAGAGACGCCGACACGCTCAAGTAAGAGACGTATCATTCGTTGTGTTACATCAAAATCTGTGATGGCTCCATGGCGTAAAGGTCGAACCGCAACGATATAGGAGGGTGTTCTCCCGATCATTTGCCATGCTTCTTCACCCATGGCGAGGACTTCATTTGTGTTTTCGTTGAGGGCTATGACGGATGGTTCATTGAGGACTATGCCTCTTCCTCTTGAATAGACAAGAGTGTTTGCGGTTCCGAGATCTATAGCGAGGTCACGTGCCATTATTCGTTTCGTTTTCTCTTCGTGTCGGGTGCTATTGCGTCTAGTCCAGCGCGGAATTCTTCAATTGACGAATTGAAAGTGGTTTTTCGTTCACGTGTAAAGACCCAGATGACGAATGTTCCGACGAAAAATACTATCGCTGCCGCACCGAGGAATATTAAGGGGTTCACTGGCGAACGTCTCCTTCATCAAGTAGTTCTTCAATTTCTTGAATATGTTGTGGTTCGAGACCCCAACTTTCCCCACTTTCCCAGATTTCTCGTTTCCATATGGGGACGGTTGACTTTAATGTGTCAATGCAAAACCGTGATGCTTCAAAGGCGTGATCTCTGTGTGGTGAACTGACAGCTATAACTACTGCAGAGTCTCCTATTTCAACTTTGCCGATTCTGTGAATCATAACGATTTTAACGATCGACGGCCATTGCGTTCTTGCACTGTCGGCGATGGCTTGAAGCCTAGGGATTACTTGTTGTTCGTACGCTTCGTATTCTAGGACAGTGACGTTGTTTCTTCCTTCGCTGTGGTTGCGTGCTATGCCGTTGAAGCTGACTATGGCGCCTGTGGAGGGGTCTGAGACCCAGTGGTTGGCTTCGTCAACTGGGAGGGGTTCAGCGCTTAATCCGATCCACGTATTGCCGCTTTTGGAAGTTTCCATGTTTCTATGTTAGAGGTGCTGGCTTGTCTCTACTCCTTGAGGGTTTAATTCTTGTGTTTTAGTGGGTGCAGATTATTTTTGAGACTTTTGTCCTAGTGTTTTGGAATGGGTGGAGATTCAGAAGAAGACTATTTTATTTTGCCTCCGCCGGCGTTGGAGGATCGGCTTTGGCGTCATCCGGCAGAAATCGGTCAGTTGAAACGAATGAAACGTTCGATGGGGTATTTCCGTTTGTTTGGGAAGGCTGCGGTTGCCGTGGGTGTGTATCTTTTGTGGGGTAGAGATTTCTTGAGTTTCGTGTTTTAACTCTCGTCTCTCAAGTGCTGTAGAAAGCGCGAAATAAAAAATGTAATGAGCCCTCCTACAAGGATTGCGCCTATGAGAGAGGCTCGTTGTCGTTGTTTGGCGTTCATGTTTGACCATGGTTTTGCCGGTGTGCCATCTATGTATGCTTCGGCGTTTGTATAGTCTGGTTGCCAGCCGGCATCTTTGAGTCGTTGGTTGGAGATGATCCATGGGTGAACGGTGTAGGGGGTTAATCCGGGAGGGGTTGGCGCTATTTTGTATCGCCAGGAAAATCGGCCGAGTTTGTCGGCCATTTCTTCTTTGAGTCGTAGACGTGGGATTCTTCCGCTGAGTTCTCTGCATACTTCTGCTTCGATGTATCCATCGGGGGCTACGTTGTAGGCTCCGCTTAACTCTCCCCTACTTGCGAGGCACACAGCTGATGCTAAATCGTCGAGGTGGAGAAATTGGGCAGGTGGGTCGTTATCTCCGGCATCAATGATTGCTGATGCTTTGAGTGACCGGGCGACCCAACTTATTTGTCCTTTTGCTAGCGCTGTTGTTGGGCGCAGGATTACGACTTCAGCATTTGGATGTTTTGATTTCCATTCTGTTGCGATGTTTTCAATTTCGGTTTTTACTGAGGCGAATGAGAAATCTGGATTTGGGTTGATATCTGCGTTCTCCGTTATTGGTATTTCGTTTGTCGGCCATGCGCCGTAAACCATTGCTGAGGAGAGGAGCACTATTTTTTTGATTCCGACTGCTGATGCGGCTTCGAATACTCGACGTGTTGCATCTATTTCTGCGCCCCCGGCATCCATTCCGTCACTGCTGGGACCAAATGATGTTGCGAGGTGGATGAGCGAACTTGCTCCTTCGAAGACTGGTTTCAAGTCGTCCGTTTGGAGGTCTAGTTGATGGTGGTAGACGCGTCTGTGATTGGGCATTTCAGGGCGTGTGTCGATGGCGAGTATTGCTGAGACGCCATCTGTTTCGGCCAGTGTCTTGCATACACGTGTTCCGATGGACCCTGCTGCTCCTGTGACGATAAGCGTTTCCATAGCCTCCCTCAACTTTTGGCTGTTGTGTTTTCGCTTTGCTCTTAGGTACTTGCACTTTACCTAAAAAAGCTGTTTTCGGCGATTTTTGGTCAAGTTTTCGAATTTCGTGAGAGAAACAGCTCCAAAATTCTGATCGTCTTGGATTCTGGCTTAATTTCTTGTGCTGATGTTTATAAACTAAGAGTAACGATTTTGTTATAGAGGTTGCGCATGGATAATGATAACCCTTTTGAAGGTATCCCTTTCTTCGGTGATTTTGAAAAGTTATTTGGTGGTGGGGGGCAAGACCATTGGTCAACTGCAAAGCAAATCGCTGTGCAAATGGCTGCTGGTGAGGACGGAGATTCTAATGTAGATCCCTCTTATAGAATCGCCCTTGAAGAGTTATCTCGTGTCGCGCAATTACATGTCTCGGATGCTACTGGTTTGGATTCTCGCAATGCGACAGTAGTGCCCGTGACACGAACTGAGTGGGCTCATGCGACTATTGAAGCGTATCAACCGCTATTTGAGGAGTTGAATGCGTCCTTAGGTAAGAGTTCTCGCAACGAAATTGAAAGCAGCGATCCGATGGGGGCAATGTTTGGGCAGATGATGCAGTTTCTGGGTCCTATGATGCTCGCTATGACGGCGGGTTCAATGGTTGGTCATTTAGCGCAGCGTGCATTGGGGCAATATGATCTTCCCATTCCGCGCGAACAAGATGCGCAGGTCAGGATCATTACCAGAAATGTTGAAACGTTCGGGCAAGAGTGGAGTCTCCCGTCTGAAGAATTATTGCTGTGGGTGTGTTTGAATGAAATCACCTACTACACGGTTTTCCAGTTAGACCATATTCGCAAACGATTTAGTGATTTGCTGATGGAGTACGTGGGTGCGTTTGAAAGTAATCCTTCTGGACTTGAAGAGAAGTTACAACAAATTGATATGACGTCTCCGTCAGCTATTGAAGATTTGCAGAAATCGTTAGGTAGTCCGGAAGTGATTTTGGGAGCGATGCAAAGTGAGGAACAGAAATTTATTCTGCCAGAACTTGAAGCCACAACAGCGGTGATCGTTGGGTATGTTGACCATGTAATGGATTCAGTGGGTAAGGGACTTATTGGGTCGTACGACCAAATTACGGAAGCGATGCGTCGTCAACGTGTTGAGGCCGACCCGTCTGACAGGTTTATTGAACGATTGTTGGGCCTCGAACTTACTCAAGCTCAGGTTGATAGAGGCACGAATTTTGTGAATGGGGTTCTTGAACGGGCTGGTACTGCAGGTTTGGGTCGTTTGTGGGAGGATTCGAAAAATTTCCCTACTCCAAATGAAGTGGATGCTCCTGGTTTATGGTTAGCTCGTTTGGATATTCTTGACTGACCCTTTCAGAAGAGTTTGAAATTGTCGTCCTCTGGGTCTTGAGGAAACGGATTGAATGGCTCTAGTTTTTTCTCCATGACTGGTTCTTTTTGTTCTTGCGGTTGTTCCTCGATTTTGGGTTGCTCTTCGACATCCGGTTTCTGAATTAAGTTTTTCAGGAGACCCAGTATGCCTTCCGTTGTTTGTTGCGTTCCCGAATTGTTCCCTAGTAGGTAAGTGATTGCTGCTGTTCCGCCAGCGATGGCGAGCATAAGGAAACCGAGTCGTGCTGGGAGTGTGAAGACAACTGGGATGAGCGCTGCGAAGACCCAAATGAGTTGAAACCGTGTTTCGAATCGTGCGAATGATCGCCCGTAGTTGGCGTCGGGTGCATCGCGTTGGACGATTGAATCAAATGCGAGTTTTCCTGAGCTGACCGATAATCCGACTGCAAGGCCTACGACGAGGGCTCCACTTATTCCACCGGCCCATAATCCAAGGATGGCGATGCTGGTTATTGTGAGTAGGGCGACGAGTAGCATTCGTTCTTCGCTGATTCTTGATCGGACTTTGGGAGCGATGATTGATCCGATTAATCCGCCGGTGACACTGCATGCAACGACTGCTCCGAGTGCTATGGGTGAGGAACCGCCTGCGCCGATATCTATTGCTAAAAGGTCTTCATGGAGTTTGCTGCCAGTTGCTGTCCCTATACCTGAAAGGTCTAGGTCATCAGTTCCGCCTCTGTATGCGAATGCTACGAGGAAAGTGAAAAACCCAATAATGCCTCTAAGGACTCCCATGCTGGTAGCCGCTCTAGTGATTCCCGCTGAGCGAAGTTCTTCTTTTTCGTCTTCTTGCTCAGCTGTTGGTGCGATAGTTGTTTTGGGTAGGCGTAGAGACGCTAGACCGGCAAAACCGAACGTTATCGCTGCAAGGACAACTGACCAACCTGGTCCTCCTATGAGTTGCGCTAGGGCGGCAGGTGCCGCTCCGGAAAAGCCAGCAATGCCTGATAAGAATGCGAGTCGAGCGTTTTTCTCTACGAGCTGTTCATGTGTTTCTACAGTGGTTGGGACGACTGCTGCTTTAGCGATGGCATAACTTTTTTGTAGAACAAGAATTGTGAATGCTAGTGGGAATAGGAAAAGTGAATCAAGGTTTGAGACCATCAGCGCAGCTGTGATCACGCGCAAAATGTTTATGGCGAGGATCATGAGTCTGCGTCCACCTGCGTACCGGTCAATGATCGGGCCAATTAGTGGGCTCACGACGGCGAATGGGGCGATTGTTAACGCGAGATAAAGACCCACTCTCCAACGGGCAGCGCTTGGGTCAATGGAGAAGAATAACGAACCGGCGAGGGCGACTGTAATCATTGCATCGCCGGCGGCTGAAAGGGCGTGGACTCTGCTCAGTCTCACAAAAGGTGAGAGAACAAATTTGCCTTTATTTGTTTTCGCAGCTGATGTGCTTACTTCGCCTTTGAAGAAATCAGGTTGTGTCTCAACGTTGTCATCCACGTAACGAGTCTAGGAGTTAAAGATTCAAATGCATAAAACATTTGCGGGTGTTTATGCGTCGGCGTATTTGTAACCTAGTCCCCGGATTGTCAGTATGCGCTTGGGGTTACTTGGATCTGTTTCTATTTTCGCTCGTATTCGCCTTATATGAACATCAAGTGTTTTCATGTCACCGTAATAGTCGACGCCCCAAATATGGTCTATGAGGATTCCGCGAGTCAGGACTTGCCCTGCGTTTCGCATGAGAAGGAGGAGTAGTTCGAATTCTTTCAGCGGGAGTGTAATTTGTGTGTCTCCTTTGAAGACTTCATGCCTATTCGGGTCGATGGTAATGTCGCCAATCGTTGTTTTCTCTATCTGGTATGTTGCTACTGGTTCATCACCCCAATTTGCTCTTCGGAGTTGTGCCCTCATGCGAGCGATTAGTTCGTGGAGTCGGTATGGCTTAGAGATATAGTCATCGGCTCCTACTTCTAGACCCAAGACCGTATCTATCTCTTCGCTTTTGGCAGTCACCATGATGATTGGTGTTTTAG
>Ga0208277_1001246_pt1 | contig 14937 bp, 13 predicted proteins | sample ETNtaG_5_FD_185782 | JGI IMG/M metagenome (GOLD analysis project Ga0208277, IMG submission 185782) | Marine microbial and viral communities from oxygen minimum zone, Eastern Pacific Ocean - ETNP201406SV205 (SPAdes) (version 2) | ecosystem: Environmental > Aquatic > Marine > Oceanic ...
TCTAAAAAATATCGAAGATTTGGATATAGACAAATCCCATCTAAAATTTGTTAGAAAAGCACTTTTCCAAGCTAGTAATGACCGGAGGGGAACAGCCTATGGATCACGTGTAATCAATGATACGTATCGAATGGCAGGTAAAACTGGCACCAGCCAGGTCAGAAATATAACAGATGCAGAGAGAGAAAATGGCGTAACTAAAAACGAAGACTTACCCTGGAAAAGAAGAGATCACGGGCTCTTCATAAATTTTGCGCCATACAATAAGCCAGAAATAGCTGTTGCAGTGGTAGTAGAACATGGCGGAGGTGGCTCAAAATCCGCTGCTCCCATTGCGCGTGACATAACCTTGCAAGCACTTTTTAAAGGAAAGCCACCTTTGGAGGTTTATCCTGCTAAAGATCGAACAGCAGTTCTTGAGCGACAAAATAAACTCGGAGAAGTTTTAAAAAATTTAGAACTGCTTAGAAAAAATAAAGTATGACTTATCTCGAATATAAAATCAGGGCTGTTCCAAGAGGTTTTCGAAAACTATTTTACTTGAATTGGCCAATAATTTTGCTTCTGTGTGCTGCAGGGGCAATCGGCATTATCATGTTGACTTCTGTGGCTGGTAATAATTGGCATCCATGGGCTTCTGCACAACTCAAACGCTTTTTCGTAGGGTTTGCTCTCATGATCAGCATTGCAATGGTGCCAATTTGGTTTTGGAAAAGTATGTCCGTGTTAGCCTACATAACCTCGTTAGGATTGTTAGTTCTTGTAGAATTTTTTGGTTCAACTGGCATGGGCGCACAACGGTGGTTAGATTTAGGTTTCATTACCTTGCAGCCGTCTGAAATGGCCAAAATTACGCTCATAATGGTTTTGGCGTTTTATTATGATTGGTTGCCAGACCAGCATGTTTCGAAACCTCAATGGATAATAGCACCATTAGCAATAATTTTTTTGCCGTTTTTTCTTGTCCTTCTACAGCCAGATTTAGGAACCTCTTTACTAATTGTTATAGGGGGAGGTGTCATGATGTTTTTGGCCGGGGTTCACTGGGGCTATTTTGGGTTAGCACTATCCTTGAGCGTGGGAGGAATATTAACCATTCTATACAGTCGGGGCAAAGATTGGCAGCTTTTAAACGATTATCAATATCGCCGAATTGACACATTTCTTGACCCATCATCAGACCCGTTAGGAGCGGGATACCACATTACGCAATCGAAAATAGCACTCGGCTCTGGCGGTTGGACAGGTAGAGGTTTTGGACAGGGAACTCAATCCAGACTTAATTTCTTACCGGAGAAACATACTGATTTTATTTTTACAACACTGGCAGAAGAATTTGGTTTTATTGGTGGAATTTCTCTATTGGCGGTTTATGCTTTAATCGTTGCATTCGCGATTATAGCTGCCATCCGTAATAAAGACCGTTTCTCATCATTACTTATTTATGGTGTAACAGTAACTTTTTTTCTTTATTTCGCTGTAAATATGGCAATGGTTATGGGCTTAGCTCCAGTTGTGGGGGTGCCCCTGCCCTTAGTTAGTTATGGTGGTTCATCATTATTAGTTCTTATGGTAGCCTTTGGGCTACTGCAGTCAGCGCACGTGCATAAGCCCCGAGGGGTTATATGATAAATATTCTATTCGCAGCAATCACAGAAAGATGGGATCAATATCAAGAGCCTCTTAAAAAGGAACTAGATTTATTAGGGCTTGAATATAAATTATCCGAAAAATTACCTCCGTCGGAAGTAGACTACATAATTTATGCTCCCAACAGCGCAATCAAAGATTTTTCAGTTTTTACAAACCTTAAAGCCGTTTTAAATTTATGGGCTGGGGTAGAAGATGTTGTTAAAAATGAAACTTTAACAGTGCCATTAGCAAGAATGGTTGATGAGGGCCTGACACAGGGCATGAAAGAGTGGGTCTTAGGGCACGTAATGCGACATCATCTAGGGATTGATCTACATATTTCTGGACAGGACGGGCACTGGAGAGATTGGTCCGTACCGCCACTAGCAAGCGACCGGAGTGTAACTATTTTGGGCTTGGGAGCGCTTGGCGCCGAATGTGCAAATGAATTGGCAAATGTTGGTTTTAAAGTTCGTGGATGGAGTGCAACTAAAAAAACACTTTGTAATGTAACATGCCACCATGGTTCCGAAGGACTGGAAAAGTCACTATTTGAATCTGAAATAGTTGTTTTGTTATTACCATCCACCGCAGACACAGAAAATATTATTAATACGAAAACCATCTCTTATTTGGCAAAAGATGCTATAATAATAAATCCAGGAAGGGGCACATTGATTGACGAAACAGCACTTCTTAAAAGCTTAGATGATGGAAAACTAGCGCATGCTACTTTGGATGTGTTTCGTCAAGAACCACTGCCGGCAGACCACCTATTTTGGAAGCATCCCAAGATAACTGTTACGCCTCACATTGCTTCCGAAACAAGGCCCCAGACCGCGTCAAAGGTTATAGCAACCAATATCGACAGGTTCGAAAAAGGAAAGCCCTTGCTTTATAAAGTGGATTTTAGAGCTGGTTACTAATTTCAAGGAAGGTTTAGATTTTATCTGCCCTAACTGCACTAAACTTGAATTCGGGAATTTTACCATAAGGATCTAATGCGGAGTTAGTTAATATATTTGCCGCTGCTTCTACATATGCGAAGGGGAGAAAAACCATATCCTCAGAAACTGCGCGATCCATTCGAGCCATTACCACTATACTTCCACGTTTTGTAGTTAGTCTAACATTGCCACCGGGATTAATACCCAATTTACGCAATGTTTTAGGGTGCATTGAACAGTTAGCCTCCGGTTCAACAGCATCTAGCACACTCGCTCTTCGTGTCATAGAACCGGTGTGCCAATGCTCTAACTGACGCCCAGTAGTAAGTATCATAGGATAGTCGGTGTCCGGCACATCATCTGGCGCAATTATACTTGCAGGGGTAAAACGAGCACGGCCGTTTTGCCGAGGAAATCCAGTGCCAAAAACAATTGCTTGACCTGGGTCATCTTCTGCAAGAGAGGGATAAGTCACTGCATTTTCAATTTCAAGCCGCTCCCATGAAATATTATCAAGAGAACGCATATTGAGCTTCATTTCAGCAAAGACGTCAGCTGGGCTTTTATAACTCCATTCAAGCCCCATTCTTTTTGCTAATTGTACCTCTATCCACCAGTCCTCCTTAGCCTCACCAGGTGGAGCGATAGCTTTTCGACCCATTTGAACCTGACGATTTGTATTGGTCACAGTACCATTTTTTTCAGCAAAAGCACTTGCTGGAAGTATTACGTCCGCATAATTTGCGGTTTCGGTAAGAAAAATATCCTGAACTACTAAATGATTAAGCTTAGCAAGAGCATCACGGGCATGCTCAACATCTGGGTCGGACATAGCCGGATTTTCTCCCAGAATATACATCCCTTGGATCGATCCCTGATGAACGGCATCCATTATTTCAGTAACTGTAAGTCCTCTCTGTGAAGAAAAGTCTCCTGAATTCCAAACTTCCGTAAAAGCATTTCGAACTCCATCATCAGTTACTGTTTGATAGTCAGGTAGAAACATTGGGATCAATCCAGCATCGGAGGCACCTTGCACATTATTCTGTCCCCTCAGCGGATGAAGACCAGTTCCAGGGCGACCGACGTGTCCTGTCATTAAAGCAAGGGATATAAGACATCTGCTATTATCTGTACCATGAACATGCTGAGAAACACCCATGCCCCAAAAAATCATTCCAGCTTTTGCCCCCGCAAAAGTTCTGGCAACATCACGCAAAACATCGGCTTGTATTCCACAAATCTCAGACATTTTTTCGGGTGAGAAATCTTCTAGATGCATTTTTTCAGCATCCCAGTTTTCAGTGTAGGCTTCTATGTATTGCCTATCATAAAGCTCTTCTTCAACGATCACATTCATTATTGCATTGAGCATAGAAACATCAGCACCAGGCCGAAACTGAAGCATGTGGGAAGCATAGCGTTTCAGTGCTTGTCCTCGAGGATCCATTACGATTAGTTTCCCGCCCCTTTTGGTAAATTGCTTGAAGTATGTAGCCGCAACGGGATGATTTTCTATAGGATTGGCACCTATGACGATAGCTACATCTGCGTTTTCTATCTCATTAAATGTTGCAGTAACTGCTGCTGAACCAACATTTTCCATCAAAGCCGCAACAGAAGACGCATGACAAAGCCTCGTGCAATGGTCAACATTGTTATGTCCAAACCCCTGACGAATGAATTTTTGGAAAAGATAGGCTTCTTCATTTGTACACTTTGCACTACCAAAGCCAGCAACCGATGCACCTCCAACATCTTCTCTTAGAGCTTTGAAACCATCCGCAGCAAAATCTAGAGCTTCATCCCAAGTGGCCTCACGAAAAAATTCTTGCCAGTTGGAGGGATCGACATTCAAACCTTTTTCAGGAGCGCCATCACGCCGTATTAAAGGCTTGGTAAGACGATGCTCATGATGAATGTAATCAAAACCGAAACGTCCTTTAACACACAACCTTCCTTCATTTGCGGGACCATTAATACCTTCAACAAATTTCACTCTTTTATCTTTGACTTTAAGGGACACCTGGCATCCAACGCCACAAAAAGGACATACACTTTTGACTTCAGTATCAAAATCTGCGCTATCTCCGATCTGCTGATCATCCAACACAGAGGCAGGCATAAGTGCACCCGTTGGGCAAGCTTGGACACATTCTCCACAAGCAACACATGTACTATCCCCCATAGGATCAGCTAGATCAAATGTGGGGTATGCGTCGTGACCTCGCCCAGACATTCCAATCACGTCGTTAACTTGCACCTCTCGGCAAGCACGAACGCAAAGCCCACACTGAATGCAGGCATCCAGATTAACGCGCATTGCTAAATGACTATCGTCTAATAAGGGAACCCGATCTCTTTCAATTTTGGGCAAACGGCTTTCGGTAATTTCATTTTGCTCTGCCATATCCCAAAAATGGCTGGAACGATCGTGGGAAATACTCGACTCAGGTTGATCAGAAAGGAGCATCTCCACAACCATTTTTCGTGAAGATTTTGCACGATCTGTATTGGTTGAAACAACCATTCCATCGGTGGGTTCGCGTATACATGACGCTGCTAAAGTTCTTTCACCCTCTATCTCAACCATACATGCCCGACAATTTCCGTCCGGTCGGTAAGCCGGTGTAGGCTTATGACACAAATGAGGTATTTTTATCCCTTGCCCGTTAGCAATTTCCCATATTGTTAAACCCTTATCAGCTTCAACTTTTTTTCCATCTAACGTAAACGAAATCTTTTGGGGCATTATATTCTCCGGCTATGAAATAATTATACACCATTAAAGAGTGATAATCAGTCAACTAATCCCGACAACAGGTAACTTATTTGCGCCAAACAAATTAATCCACATTAATTTGCTAAATTTAAAAATTTGTGATTTCAGAATGTTTGAACTTTCAATAGAATTTTATCCAGGGGAACTCTAATGCCTGAAATCACGCTAGTGCGGCATGGGCAAGCAAAACAGAATGCAACATCAGAAGAGGACTATGATCATCTAAGTGAGCTCGGCAGAACTCAAGCCAAGTGGGTTGGAGAGCATTTTCGTAAGCTGAAATTGTCTTATGACGTGATAGTTACGGGTACTTTAACTAGGCAAATAGATACCCAAACTCTGATGGATGTAGACACAAAAATGCCAGTCGTTAGAGATGAAAGATTTAATGAAATCAGATTATACGACTTAGCAGGTTTACTTAAAAATCAATTTGGAATTGATTTTCCTAAAGATGAATTAAGCTTCAAGCAACATCTAAATTTAACATTTAAAAAGTGGGAAAATGGTGAAATCTTGAACCCACCGGAGACATTTCAAAATTATAAATCAAGGGTTTCTGAGGGTTTGAATGAAATCAAAGATCTTGGGGAAAAGATTTTATTAGTAACTTCAGGCGGTATAGTTGCCATGGCTGTTAAGCATACGCTAAACTTAAATACAGAAGCGCTCGGAAACTGTCTTTTAGCTAGCTACAATACAGGGATAACAAAATTACTGTATTATGACCAAGGGTTTGTAATATCACAATTGAATGCACTTCCGCATCTGGAAACTCCAGAGCGCTGGACAAAACGAACTTACACATGAGTAAAACAATGCTTCATTTATGGATTAGAGCAGAGCAAAGAAAAAATGAAAAAAGAGTTGGTATAACTCCACAAGATGCTTCGAAATTAATTTGCAAAGGTATAAAAGTCACTGTCGAAGAAAGTGCTGATAGGATTATTCCTACTGAAGAGTACCATAAAGTTGGATGTAAAATAGCTAATCAACATTCCTGGCCAAGAGCACCAAAAGACGCCATTATTCTAGGACTAAAAGAACTATCAGACGATGTCGAGAGATTAGAACACAAACACATTATGTTCGGTCACGCATTCAAAGGACAAACTTCCGGATTGAAACTTTTAAAAAGATTTAAAGCGGGAAAGGGCTTACTGTATGATCTAGAATATCTAACCGACCCAGAAGGAAGGCGTCTAGCTGCCTTTGGGTATTGGGCAGGCTATGCAGGTGCAGCAGTCTCTCTAAAAGCTTATGCAGACCAACAAAATACAAAAGGTATTTGTGGTTCAGTAAGCGTCTTTGAAAACAAAGAAAAAATGGCGAATGATATAAGTAATGCGTTTGTAAATGTTGAAAACAAATATCCAAAAACTCTTGTTGCTGGTGCTTTGGGTAGAGTTGGAACAGGAGCAATTGATTTCTGTGAAGCTCTGGGGCTTAAGGTCACAAAATGGGATATTGAAGAGACAAAAAATGGTGAACCATTTCCAGAAATATTGGAGCACGAAATTTTTTTAAATTGCATTTTAGCAAAACCTGGAGCTCCAGTTTTTGTTAGAGATAAGTATCTTAAGTCAATTCGAAAATTAAAGGTCATAGGAGATATTTCTTGCGACCCGGATAGTAGTTTTAATCCAATCCCGATTTATAATTCTCCTACAAATTGGGCGGTCCCCGTAATTCGGGTAAATACTTCACAAATTCTTGATGTAATGGCGATTGATAACTTGCCTTCTTTACTACCCTACGAAAGTTCCGTTGACTTTTCAAAGCAATTGTTACCTTTGTTGTTTGATTTAAATGAACCCATAAACGGTGTGTGGAAAAGAGCTGAAGAAACTTTTTTGAAATCTTTGAACGAGGTGTAAAATGACAATTCACTGGTGTGGAACAGGGCTATCAGCCATTCCCGGATTGCGTCAGTTAATAACGAACGGTCATGATGTAATAGTCTGGAACAGAACAATTGAGAAGGCCATGTCCGCGGTTGGTGATATTACAACGTCAATTAAGGAGTTCGATATCCACGAATTGGATAGCCATCTTGAAAAAGGCGATATAGTTGTTTCAATGTTACCGGGAGATTGGCATGTCCCACTGGCAAAATTATGTTTAAAGAGCCGAAGTCACTTTGTGAGTTCGTCATATATTTCCCCAGAAATGCAAGAGCTACATAATGTGGCCATTGAAACGGGTTTATGTCTAGTTAATGAGGTGGGTTTAGACCCGGGTATTGATCATTTAATGGCTCATACTCTTATAGAAGATTACCGAAATTCAAAAGATCAAGATGATGAAAATGATATCTCATTTTTTTCTTACTGTGGTGGAATTCCAAAGGTTAAAAACCCTTTTTGCTATAAATTTAGTTGGTCTCCACTAGGTGTATTAAAAGCATTAAAATCTCCATCTCGCTCTATTAAAGGTTTTAAAGAGTTTGATGCACGACGACCGTGGAATGCAATATCAACATACACTGCTCCCCTACCCGTGCCCGAAGAATTCGAAGTCTACCCAAATAGAGATTCTTTACCTTTTATAGATCAGTATCGCTTAGACAGTAATTGGAAAATAAAAGAGTTTGTGAGAGGCACATTAAGGCTTAGAGGGTGGGAAAATGCTTGGTCAGAAATTTTTTCAGAAATTGAAAAATTATCTGGAGAAAATGATGATGAACGATTGGCCAAAATGTCGGACCAACTTTGGTTAGAGAATGCTTATGACAAAAATGAAGTTGATCGCGTCGTCCTGGTTGTTTCATTAAAGGCTTCAAATGGAGAGGAAACAAAATGGCATAAAACATACGTTCTTGACGCTCACGGGGACTCTGTTTCTACGGCGATGGCCAGGCTCGTTTCTTTACCTGTTTCATTCGCTGTTGAAGCTGTTGCACAAAATAAAATTGCGCCGGGCGTCAGTGCGGCACCTTCTGACATGTCAATCGTTAACGATTGGTTAAACAAAATAAAAAGTCTGGCACAACACTTAGAGATTGTATCAAAATAATTTAAAATAAATTGAATCTGGAAGTACTCGAGACAGTCTGAATAACCAGGAAAACGGTGCGGGAAAACTAGAGGAAAAATTATTTTTATTCATATTTGAGAACATTTTTCCAGCAGCAGCTTCAGGTGACATTATTTGAGGCATTTTAAATTCGTTTTTATCCGTTAATCTTGTTTTGACGAAACCTGGGTTGATTAATTGAACTTTGATTGCTGTATCTTTTAAATCGAAACGCAGGGTTTCACTTAAGTTTGAAATAGCCGCTTTTGATGATCCATATCCGAGTGCGCCTGGCAAGCCACGATAGCCTGCTAAGCTGCCAGTGAAAACTAAGTGACCAGTGTTTTTTTCCATAAATATTGGAAGAATAACATCTAAAGTATTCAACGCACCAATTAGGTTTACATTAATCATAGAAGTCGCTTTTTCAATATCCCAAGCTTGGGCTGACATAGGCCAGTATGTTCCTGCAAGGAAAACATATCCGTCTACATTATTTAATGTTTTCGCAGACCTTCTCACAGCATTGAGATCAGTAATATCTAATGGCAAAACTTCTGCCTCGTTTGGTAAAGAAGAGGCTATTTCTTTCAACCGAGTCTCATTTCTAGCTGTAAGGATCAAAGAGGTACCAGCTTCAGACAGTTTCTGAGCTAATGCCAAGCCAAGACCTTCAGAAGCTCCAATAATCCAATAACGTTTATTAGACCAATCTCTCATAAATTTTTATCTCTTCCTATCAAATTTTGCAGCCAGATAAGTGCTAAAATCTTCAATCCACAAGGGACAATCGCATAAGACATTGCCAGTACTTCTCTACTTAAGCTAGAACGCATGTTTTTAGTTTCAAACCCTGCAAACTCCATAAGCGGCAGTAAAACCCCTGCCGTTAAAGCTAAAGCCAGTTTGTTTGAAAAATTCCATATTCCAAAACCAGTATTGGGGTCATGTTTTGTTTTTGCTAGTCTTTTCGCAAAAATGGCAGGCAAAATAGTCATATCCGCGCCCAACGAAAGTCCAGTCGCAAAACAAATGATTGAGAAGGCAATAACTTCACCAGTATTTAAATTATAAGCCCAAAAAAAACTGAGAATGCTAACCAACATAGAAATCCTTAAGACTTGCAGCGCTCCGTATTGTTCAGCCCATCTAGTCCAAAGAGGAGCAGAAAAGGCTGCCGAAAGAAAAAATAGTATCAAAAGAGGTCCACCCATTGCTTCCAGACCGAGGACATGATCAACATAAAATAAGTAAAGTGTGGACGTCACAGCCACTGGCATTGCGTTTAAAAAAACGAACAGTAATAGCCTTTGCAAACCAGCATCTTTTGGAAAAACTGAAGTTATCTGTTTTTGAACTTTAAAACAGGTTTTGCTAAACTCAGAGGTAATTAGAAATGTTGCTATGATTATGAGAGAACAAAATAATAATGCAAAATTTTTGTATCCATTTGCTCCCGTTATCGACAGAATTGTAGGAGCTGCGGCTGCCAAACAAATTCCAATTAACGTTCCCGCTTCTCGCCATTTTGCGATCCTGATTTGACCTTCCATACCGAAGACCTCAACACCAAGTGCATACATCCTTATGTAAGCAAAACTAAAGCCTGAAAAAAGAATTATGAGTGATATCGAAAACCATAAAAGTGGTGACGTAACGGCTGGGATTGCAAAAAGAAGTATCATTCCAAAGCACATAAATGCGGTAGCTATCCACATAGGAAAAGAGCCTCGCGATAAGGTGGATGAAGCCAATCTGCCCAAAAGGGGATCTTGAAAAAAATCAACAGAACGCAGAAGCAATAGAGCTAACCCAAGGGTAGCCAAGCTTATTTCATATTGTTCAACAAAATATTTCGGTGCGTGAATGTATATCGGCAAACCTGCCATTCCCAATGCACAAGAAAACAGCGCATAGCGCCATAACATCACGAGACCTCTATATCTGGAGGTGATGGACGCTTTCTGTATCTAGCTCCTTTAAAGTAGAGCTTTAGAGCTTGCCAATGAATTAGAGCAAGAGCTCGTCGGGAACCTAATGGCCTGCGAAGAAATGACCATAAAATATCTCTATTTGTAAGTCGTCTTGGATGCCCTGTTAAATTTGCTTTCACACCGCCGCCCGGCATCTGTAAATCAATCCAGATACCAATTTTAGTGTTTACATCAATGTCAAATCTAAATTCATAGTGACCCTCGATAGGCTGAAAAGGCGAAACATGAAATATTTTTACAGCTTTAAGGCGATCAGTAGCTTTTATAGGCCTAAAATCTTTATGATGGCATAAATAGGAATGCCGGTCTCCAAAAGTATTAGATACTTCTGCAATTACAACAACCAACTGTTCTAAATCATTAAAACACAGCCAAAAGCTTACTGGATTGAAAACATGGCCCAAAATACGAGGTTGGGCTAAAAGTAAAATTTTTGTGACACAATTAATATTTCGCGTTTCTAATATTTTATTTACCCATTTCTTAGGGGCTCCTCGATCATTAAGGCCTCCATAATCGTCTTGATTTATTCCGTAAAACCAACCTCCCTTCTTAGAAAGAAGCCGAGGTGCCTCATTAAGGCTGTCGGGATCAAATAATAAGTAGTCTATAGAGTATTTAAAATCGTTTTCGACCTTACCACGTCGACCGTGCCATGTTTGACCATTTATGATTTTTACATTTGTCATTCTGCAGCTATTGGTAAAATATCTTTAGCTAAAATGCTTCTAGCAACATCTAATCCAGAAGATAGCCCATCTTCATGAAAACCATTTTTCATCCAAGCGCCAGAAAACCAAGTTCTATTGTCACCATTATTCAATGAAATATCTTTTTGCGCACCAAGAACGCCTACGTCATAGACCGGATGACGCATGGTTACTTGATCATATATTTGATTTTGGTCGATGTTGCGTGTTGAATTAAGTGTAACAAACAATGGATCATCAAGCGGTATTGGCTGCAATGAATTCATCCAATATGTTAAATCTATTTTATCCGTATTTTTGTCTTTTCTCTCAGTATAAACCCAACTAGACCAACATTTGTACAGTTTCGGCATTACAGTTACATCTGAGTGCAGTACGACATCATTGTTTTGATACTTTATGGAACCCAAATTCCGTTGTTCGATTTTAGAAGGGTCAGATAATATAGATAAAGTATCATCTGAGTGGGTCGCGAAAACCACTTCGTCAAACGTCTGAGGTTCACAAGAATATGTTTTGACAACTACACCAGTTTGATTACGGGTCACAGATGCAACCGGAGTATTAATCCGAATTTCAACCTGCTTTTGCGCCAAAACGTTTTCAAGTCGAGAAACGTATTCTCTTGATCCTCCCTTGACTGTATACCATTGATGCTGACCACTTCGACTCAGTAATGCATGGTTTTTAAAAAACTGAAGCATAGCGTAGGCAGGAAAATCTAAGATCTTTTCAGTTGGGGTTGACCAGATTGCACCTGATAAAGGTAACAGGTAGTAGTCGCGAAACCAATCACCTGTCTTAAGCCTCTTCAAAAACTGCCCTATAGTTAATGACTCATCATCAGCAACTGTTAAACCGATTGTGTTAAATTTGTTAATATCCCACACCATTTTCACAAATCGGGGATTCAAAGCATTTTTTCGCTGTGCAAAAATTGCATCAAAATTCCTCAGTGCATATTCAATTTTTCCATCGAGTAAGGAGGCACCAAAACTCATATCACTTTTCGCAATAGGAACATTCAATTCTGAAAATAGTTGTGAAAGTTCAGGATAGTTTGGATAATTAAACACGATAAAACCAGTATCGACTGGTTGCTGGCCGCTCTTTCCTGAAAAAACCGTTCTAGCGTGACCCCCTAACCGGTTTTCAGCTTCAAACAAAGTTACCTGGTATGCATCTGATAATTTATATGCTGCTCCTAACCCAGAAACTCCTCCACCAATAACAGCAATTTTTTTAGGGCGGATGGGCATTTTTTGAAAAGTCATTATTTATTCCTATTTTAGTGTATTACGAAGCCTCCACAGTTCCGGATGAAAAGAATTTAAAATTGATCCAATTTAATGTTCAAAACGAACAAACAAGATAATGTTAGTTGAGACAAAAATACGCGGTCCCGAACACTCGCTAGTTTCTAGGGTGTATGCTATTGATTCTAGAAATATCGAAAGCAAAGAAATAGTGTCATCAGACAGCAGCAACAAAAAACTTTGGGCAGAATTAATCAAGAAAGTTGATACTTTGAAAGATACGTCGGCTTTCGAAGAGCTGTTCAATCACTTTGCCCCTCGAGTAAAAGCGTTTTTGATGAAATCAGGAGCAGATCCCCAAATGGCTGAAGAATGTAGTCAAGAAGTTATGGCGACCGTTTGGCGTAAAGCGCATCTGTTTGACCCTTCGCGGGCCAGTGCTTCTACATGGATTTTTACAATAGCTCGAAACAAAAAAATTGATGCAATTAGAAAACAAAATAGACCAGAGCCAGAACAGCTATATCCGGATCAAGATTACGAACCAGATCAAGAGGCAGTTGTGGAGCTGCAACAGGAGACTGAACGCCTTACTTCAGCCTTGGGAGAATTACCCGAGAAACAGAGGATTTTGGTAGAAAAGGCATACCTTGGAGAACTATCACACAGCGAAATAGCAGAGATAACAGGTTTGCCCCTAGGAACAATTAAATCGCGCATTAGATTAGCCCTTGAAAAACTGCGCCACGCAATGATGTAGAGAGAGAAACATGAAAAAACACGACATTAAACATCACCTATCTAAGGAATTATTATTGGCATACTCAGCAGGCCAGTTGGAAGAAGGATTTTCGCTTGCAATCGCGACCCACATTTCGATGTGTGACCAGTGCAGAGCAGAATTAGAAAGCTTGGAAGCGATGGGAGGAGCAGTTTTTGAAAATCTGGAGCCTAACGTAATTGACGCAGACGCATTTGCTAAGACGCTGGCATTAATTGATCAAATGCCCGAGCAGACAAACGTTGTGCACAAAACAACAGAACTGCCTGAGCCATTAGCTGACTATGTTGGTTGTGATTTAGAAGATATAGACTGGCGACCAATTGGTATGGGTGTAAAACAAAAAATATTGGTCAACTCAGAGAAAGTTTCTGCTCGTTTACTTTATATTCCTGCTGGCACAGCTGTTCCAGAACACAGTCATAAGGGCAGAGAAGTAACTTTAGTTCTCAAGGGGGCTTTTAAAGACGAGATTGATTATTTTGGCCCGGGTGATATCGAGCTCGCCGATGGCGATACTCATCACACGCCAGTTGCATCCGATGAAGAAGATTGTATCTGCTTAGCCGTAACTGACGCACCTCTACAATTTAACAAATTAATTCACAAAATTGCGCAACCGTTTTTAAAGATTTAATCTTTAGATATTTAGTTCTCTAATTAAACTTTTGTGGATGCTGGGATTGCCAGCTATTATGCCTTTGGAACTTCCATCTTTTGAGTTATATAAGATTTTATCTCCAAAGTTGGTAGTTACACTGCCACCCGCTTCTGAAACGATAAGATGCCCCGCACAAATATCCCATTCCCATGACGTACCTAAAGCGATCATGGCATCAAATCTGCCTTCGGCAACAAGAGCTAATCGATAGGCTAAAGATGGACGATACCGCTGCCTAAAAAGGGCAGAATTACCTCTTTTCCAAATATTTTCCTTAAGAATTGATTGCTTGGCCAAAATTTCTGCGTCTTTTAGCTCAAAATTTTGCGATACAGAAATTTTATTACCATTAAGGAAAGCACCTTTACTGACTTCAGCTGTATAAAGTAAATCCATTTTAGGTAAGTAAATTACAGCTGCGATAGGTATGCCATTTTCAACAACAGCTAAAGAGTGGGCCCATGTTTCATCGCCTGCAATAAAACTGCGAGTTCCATCTATTGGATCTACAATGAATACTTTTGTTTTTGTAAGACGCGATGAGCCATCTTCCGTTTCCTCACTTAACCAACCATAGTGCGGCGCAGAATTTAAGAGAGATGTTTTCAAGAAATCATCAATTTCCAGATCGGCCTCAGTAACAGGACCCGCTCCAGCTTCCTTATCCCAAGTTCTATAATTTTTGTTAAAATAGCCTAGTGCTATTTTGCCAGCCTGAAGTGCAGCTGTTTTTAAATTTTCAAGATCCTGCAATTGTCATTCCATCTATTAGAAGTGAAGGTACCACTCGAGAAATATATTGCCGAGCATCATTAGCAGGTATTATTCCCTTTAACATATGGTTTAAGTTCCCTGCGATAGTAAGCTCTGATATAGGATATTGAATTTCTCCATTTTCAATCCAAAAGCCTGATGCACCTCGCGAGTAATCACCAGTATTCGGATTAATTGTTGAACCAATCATCGACGTTACTAATAAACCGCAGTCCATATCTCTTAATAATTCAGCCTGGGATTGGGTACCCTGTGTCAATGAAATATTCCAATTGCTTGGCGCAGGGATACTCCCAATTCCTCTTGTCGCATTTCCAGTAGATTTTAGATTTAGTTTTCGGCTAGAGGATAGATCGGTAGTCCAATCACATAAAATACCATTATC
>Ga0208277_1001248_pt1 | contig 14936 bp, 16 predicted proteins | sample ETNtaG_5_FD_185782 | JGI IMG/M metagenome (GOLD analysis project Ga0208277, IMG submission 185782) | Marine microbial and viral communities from oxygen minimum zone, Eastern Pacific Ocean - ETNP201406SV205 (SPAdes) (version 2) | ecosystem: Environmental > Aquatic > Marine > Oceanic ...
ACAAATATTTAATTTTGATTTTAAAAAAAAAATCCCTTGTTTCAGATGTTTTATGCCTGAAATTCCTAATTTAAAAAATAATTGTGAAACTGATGGAATTCTATCTACGCTAGCTGGCATAGCAGGCACGCTTCAAGCCAACGAAGTTATTAAAACTATTTTAAATACAAAAAATGACTTAATTGGTAAAGTACTTGTTTTTAATTCAATTACATCATTCATAACACTATTCTAAATTGGATTCCTGATTTTGCCAATATTTTCAATGTCTTATTGATTTTCTTTGTTCTGTTTTAAAAGCTCTGCAATAAGAAGCATCAAGATGCCAATTGTAATAAAACTGTCAGCCATATTAAATGCTGGGAAATAAAAGTGACGAATCGCAGGGAGGCCATCTGTATCTATAAAGCTTCTTTCATAATAAAAAAGGATAAAATCTGTGACAGCACCTTGAGTCATTCGATCAATAAGATTTCCAATGGCCCCACCGATGATTAAGAGAATCCCAAACTCCTCAATCTTTGACCAAGTATTTCTGACTAGAAGAATAATGAAGAATAAAATGGCTAATACTGAAAGAGCAATTAAAGGAAGTGTTTGCAATCCAGATTGATAATCGAAAAGACTGAAAGCAATCCCTTTATTAAATATCAATGTGAGATCCAGAAAGCCGAGGACATTAAATCTTTCATATTCACCGATGAAAGCAATGGCTAAGCTTTTTGACCATTGATCTAGAAAAATGACTGCTGTGACAATAAATAATCTAAATAAAGAATGGCTCATTCAGAAAAATGATCTCTGTTCTTCAATATCACTGATGTTACTGATGCATCTGCTACAAATTTCTGGATGCTCACCAGATGCTCCAACTGTTTCTTGTCGATGCCAGCACCTTCCACATTTCTGAGCATTGGATTTCTTTACGTCTACACTGAGCTCATCATTGGATTCACGATTAGAATCAAGCTGAAGATCTACCGAGGAAGTGATAAATAAAAATCTTAACTCTTCTGAGAATTGACTGAGAAAATCATAAGTTTCTTTTCTGGCAGAAATAATCAAATGCGCATCAAGCGGAGAACCGATCTTCCCATCATCTCTTGCAACTTCCAATGCTTTTAGGACAACAGTATTGATTTCATTCAAACGATCCCAATCAATATTGGATTCAATATTCGGTGAAACCAACCATTCACTGAGAAAAACTGACTCCTCTTTTCTTTCAGGCATCTGTTTCCTAATTTCTTCAGCAGTAAAAGACAAAATGGGAGCAATCCAGCGCGTAAGTGATTCTGAGATTAAATATAAGGCTGTTTGAGCAGACCTTCTGCCAACTGAATCAGTAGGCATTGTATAAAGACGATCCTTAAGAATGTCCAAATAAAAACCACCCATGTCATTGACACAGAAGTTATGTAGAAGATGAATGATCTTATGAAATGAGTAATTGTTGTATTCATCCATTATTTGCTGATTCAAAAGTGCTACGCGCTTTATAGCTAATTGATCAAGTAAAACCAGTTCTGAAATATTCAGTTGATTCTTGTTTGGGTCAAAATCATTTAAATTACTGAGCAAAAATCTCGCTGTGTTCCTAATTCTCCTATACGTATCGGCATTGCGTTTGAGTATCTGATCCGAGATCTTCATTTCGCTGGTGTAATCAGTGGATGCAACCCAAAGTCTTAAGATGTCGGCACCCATATTGTTGATAACAGACTGAGGTGAGACAGTATTACCAATAGACTTAGACATCTTGTGACCTTTTTCATCAACGACAAATCCATGAGTAAGAACTTCCTTGTAGGGTGCACAATTATTAATTGCTACAGAGGTCAATAAAGAACTCTGAAACCAGCCGCGATGTTGGTCTGATCCCTCAAGATATAAATCTGCATCATTTGTTATGTGATCAAAAAGATGGCTGACCGTCTGATGCGCGATCCCCGAGTCCATCCAAACATCCATTGTATCTGAAGATTTCTCATATGAGCTTGACTCATCGCCTAAGAATTCATGAGCCTCGTTATCAAACCAGGCATCGATGCCGCCTTCTTCAATTTTATCAGCAATTTGATGAAGTAATTTTGGAGTATCAGGATGGATAGACTGATCGTCCTTGTGTGTAAAAAGTGGTATTGGAACTCCCCAATATCTCTGTCTAGATATGCACCAATCTGGCCTTTTTTCGATCATTCCATTGATTCGCTCTTCGCCCCACTCGGGTTTCCAAGTAACATTTCTTATTGACTTCAAACAAGTCGATCGAAAGTCTTCATTTTCCATGCTGATAAACCATTGTCTTGTAGTCCTAAATATTACTGGCGTTTTATGTCTCCAGCAGTGTGGGTAACTGTGTTCAAAATTTTCACTTGAGATCAATAAATTTGAATGGTCTAGTTTTTCTAAAATATGGGATTCTGATTTGAAAATATGCTGATTGACAAAGCTTTCCTTTGCCTCAGTAAAAACTCCATAGGTATTAACATAACAGTTGAGATCCAAATCATTTTCTTTACCCAGATAGAAGTCTTCTTGGCCATGAGCAGGTGCAGTATGAACTGATCCCGTGCCATTCTCTGTGGTTACATGATCGCCTAATAAAACCGGAACAGTGCGTTGATCGAAAGGATGCTGCAACTGGAGTCCAGAAAGATTCTCAGCGGATATCTCTTCGAGCTTGTCTAGCTTTTTAACTCCCCACCTGCTTGCAATGCTTTCTTGGAGATCATCGGCAATGATCACAAAGATATCTCTCTCATTAAGCTTGGCTTTAAAGATGGCATAGTTGATGTCTTTACCCATTGCGACCGCTTCATTTGAGGGAAGAGTCCAAGGTGTTGTAGTCCAAATTGGGATATACAATTCAACCTTATTATCAATCTTCTTAGATTTCGTCCTTTCTATAAAATCAGAAATATCGACCACACTGAACAATACATCAACCGATGTAGATGTTTTATCGATGTATTCCACTTCCGCCTCTGCCAATGCAGATTGGCAATCCAAACACCAATGCACTGGTTTATGCCCATGCATAACATGATTGTTTTTATATATCTCTGCAAATGCTCGGATTTGTTCTGCTTCGTATCTTTGATCCATCGTCAAGTATGGATTTCCCCACTCTCCAGGTATACCCAAACGAATAAAATCTTCTTTCTGCTCTTCCACTTGTCTCAGAGCGTATGCACGGCAATGATCTCTGAATTCTTTTGCGGTTAATTTAGGGCCAACCTTGCCTTTTTTCTTCTCCACTTGGTGTTCAATCGGTAAACCATGACAGTCCCAGCCAGGAAGATAGGGTGCATCAAATCCAAATAATGTCTTTGATTTGATGATGAAATCTTTCAAGATTTTATTGAGGGCATGACCAATATGGATTTTCCCATTTGCATAGGGTGGCCCATCAAGCAGGAGAAATGACTTTTTGCCAGCGGATTTATCCCTAATTTTTTTATACAAATCAATCTCATCCCAAAATTTAAGAATTTCAGGTTCTCTGTTGGGCAGGTTCGCTTTCATCGGAAAAGACGTGCCCGGTAAATTCAACGTGTCTTTATAATCTTTCATAGATGCTCATTTGATGTGCATATTATAGTCGCTGGCTTGTGGTTTCAATACGTAAGTCCTTGAACCTAAACCCAAGAAGGAAAAGAATTGAAAAATAAATAATGACTGATAAAGAGATCAGAAAGAAAAGGGATCCTATCCTCTCAAAAATACTGCTATCTATCCATAATGAATCATCGGGATTAAAAGCCATCAAGAAAGCAGCCATTGCGATCGTTGCCAAAGCAATTCTGAGAAGGTATATAAAACCATCTCTATTGATCTCAATTAGTCCCTCCTTAACCAATTGATAGAATAATAATATTGCATTAGTCATCGAAGCAATTGAGAAAGCAAGCGCCAATCCCAAATGAGGGATCTCAGAATTTTTACTAACAAAGTAAGAAACAAATATTACAGATAAAATAACATTGATGCATAAAGTGATAAGACCGAATCTAAGAGGTGTTTTGGTGTCTTCTCTTGCATAAAACGCAGGCGATAGAACCAAGACCATGCATAGCCCAATGATACCAATTGAATAGCCCCTAAGGCTTATATCGGTCATTATTAAATCATAGTCGCTGAAGCTGCCTCCGAGGAATATGGTTGAAATGAGCGGAGCAGAAAGCAAGAAAAGGCCGGCTGACGATGGAACCGATACCAATAAAGAAAGGTTCAATCCCCATCTTAGTGTGTCTGTAAATTTCTTTTGATTGTCTAAAGCATTTTCTTTGGATAAAAAAGGTAAGACAACTGTTGACAATGCCACGCCAAAAACCCCGACTGGGAACTCCAGTAATCGATCAGAATAATAAATCCAACTGACACTTCCGGTTGCTAAAAAAGAGGCAATCAATGTATTGATCAATAAATTAATCTGAGAGGCTGAACTTCCGATAAGCGAGGGAATCATAAGCTTAATCACTCGTTTAACTCCAGAGTGATCCCATCCCCATTTTGGCCGTGGTAAACGATCATAATTCTTCAAAAAAGGAAGTAAAAAGAGCAATTGCAGAATACCAGCAATGAAAACCCCGAGGGCCAACGCAGTTCCGGGATTTTGAAATTTTGGTGCCATATACACAGCAAAAAAAATCAAGACAATGTTTAAGATGATGGGATTTAAGGCGGTTGCCCAAAAATGTTTCTTGGTGTTTAAGACTGCTCCACATAGAGCTGTCAAAGAAATGAAAAGGAGATACGGAAATGTCAATCTCAGCATTTCGACTGAAAGCTCATATCTCTCATTATCTGCACTTGGTTCTGTAAATCCTGGCGCAAATAAAAGAATCAGTAATGGTGAGAAAATAACGCCGAAGAAAGTAACAATAAACAAGATGAGACCCAATGTCCCTGCTGTCCTATCAATCAGTTCTCTGATTCCCTGCTCGTCTTCGTTTTCTTCAAAATCTGAAAGGACAGGAATAAATGCTCTAGAAAACGAACCCTCGGCAAAAAAACGCCTAAAGGAATTTGGAACTCTAAATGCGACCAAAAATGCATCCATCAAGGGAAGTGCGCCAAATAGCCTGGCATAGATTATGTCTCTAATTAGTCCAGAAATTCGTGACAAGAATGTCATCAAGCCCACCACAGTGGTCGATTTAAGAAGATTATCTCTTGCGACAATTTTTGGCATTATTTTCACTTAAAAGAATGATAACAAGATATTGAATCTTAATGAGTATCGATTGATGAATAATATTTATTGACAATGACCCTACAAATATAAAAGAATACACCCCTTTTTAACATTAAGCTTAATACTAGGTAATAAATATGGCTAATACACCGTCAGCAAAGAAAAGAGCTAGGCAGAATAAAACCAATAGGGACAATAACATTGCGCTCAAAAATAGGATGAGAACATCTATAAAAAGAGTGCTGAAAGCTGCCAGCGAAGGCAACTCGGAAGAAGCGTCTAATGAATACAAAAAGGCTCAGCCTTTGATTGATTCTCTCGCTAGAAAAGGTGTTATCCACCCAAACAAAGCAGCAAACCAAAAAAGCAAGCTTGTTAAAAAGATTCAGTCAATTGCATAAAAAGAGCTCAGGCTCCCCCTTCTTCCATTTCTTGAAGTCGAATCATTACATCTTTAACTAGAGTATCTAGACCATCGCCAGTGGCAGCACTGATTTGATGTGTTTGCCCTTTCCATTTTAGCTCATCAAGAATCAACTGAGATTTCTTCTCCCAATCACTTATCAAATCGGTTTTATTGAAAATCATCCATCTCTCTTTCTCAGAAAGTTCATTGCTGAATTTCTCTAACTCGAACTCTAGTTTTCTTATTTCATTTGCAGATTCTTTGACTGAAATATCTTGTCCTAAATCCACTAAATGAAGAAGAAGACTCGTCCTCGATAAATGTTTCAAAAATGCGATGCCTAAGCCAATGCCTTCGGATGCACCTTCAATGATCCCAGGAACATCGGCAATCACGAAACTCTTATCGAAGCTTAATCTAACCACTCCTAGATTTGGATTGAGCGTAGTGAATGGATAATCGGCGACTTTTGGCTTGGCTGATGAAACTGCTCTGATCAATGTTGATTTTCCAGCATTTGGATAACCAAGCAATCCAACATCTGCAAGAAGATTAAGCTCAAGTATTACTTTCCTCTGTTCGCCACTGGTGCCCGATGTTGTTTTTCGTGGTGCTTGATTGATACTGGATTTGAATCTTGTATTTCCTTTTCCACCAATGCCTCCTTTTGCAACCAAACAGGTCTCGCCATCTTTGGTTAGATCGCCCATAATCTCTCCAGTCTCATGATTGGTAACCTTGGTTCCACATGGAATTTTTATATAGAGATCTTCTCCGCTCAAACCAGTCCGCTTTCTGGATCGGCCTGCTTGACCTGAAGTGGCCTGAAATTGATTTCGAACACTAAAATCGATCAGTGTATTAATGCCAGTGGTTGCAACGAGATAAACACTTCCACCCGAACCACCATCGCCTCCGTCAGGTCCTCCTTTGGGGATATACTTTTCTCTCCTGAAGCTTGCCATTCCATTGCCGCCATTTCCCGCTCTGACGTTGATAACAGCTTCATCTATAAATTTCATTTTTTTACTGTAACAAAAACCTCACAGTTTGATGTGAGGAGAATTGGTTGATTGGTTTGGGAAGCTAGCCTGAGACAGGAGTGACGGTAGCATATTGCTTTAAGCTTGGGCCTTTCTTTTCAAACTTAAGCTCGCCGTCAATCTTTGCAAATAAGGTATGATCCTTGCCCATGCCAACATTTTTACCCGGATGGAACTTGGTTCCCCTTTGCCTGACAATAATGTTACCGGCTTGAACTATCTGGCCACCATACTTCTTAAGACCCAGTCTCTTGGACTCTGAATCTCTGCCGTTTCTGGAACTTCCGCCTGCTTTCTTGTGTGCCATGATAAATCCTCGATATATTTATTCTTTCTCTTCCTTTTTGGATGGAGCTTTGGCTTTCTTAACATTAATGTTTGTTATTTCAACCAATGAATAATGTTGACGATGACCAAAGTTTCTTTTGTAATTCTTTCTTCTTTTGAATTTGACCACTTCAATCTTTTTTGATTTTCCTTCATCAAGAACCTTTGCCTCAACTGTCGTGTCTTTTAAGTATGGAGTCCCAATTTCAAGATCGGCACCCTCTCCCACGGATAGGACCTCATCAAATACTACCTTTTTACCAATTTCAGCATCCAGTTTTTCAAGCTTGAGCTTCTCGCCCTTTGTCACTCGGTACTGCTTGCCGCCTGTTTTAATTATTGCGTACATTTTCTCTATTACATCCAACGTAAAGTGACCGCAATTCTATAGACTAAAGCTTTTTTATTCAATAATTTTAATGGTCTGATATATTGTGCAAGCTCTCAATGAAAATGAGAGCGATAGACATTATGAAAAGCGCAGAGAAAATCATTGGCCAAAAATCATCCCTCAATGAAATAAGGGATATTGTTTCTGATGAGTGGTTGATGCTCGATCAAGAGATAGAGAAGCAGCTATCAAGCGATATAGAGCTTATAAACAGTATCTCTCAATACATCGTTGAGAGCGGTGGAAAAAGAATCAGGCCTCTGATCGTTCTTCTCTGTGCAAAAGCATGTGGAGCATCTGACACTGATCGTGTCGTCAAAGCTGCAGCAATGATCGAATTTATTCATACCGCCACACTCCTTCATGATGATGTCGTGGATAATTCTGATTCAAGAAGGGGAATTAAAACAGCGCATCAAAGTTTTGGGAATGAATCGACAATTCTGGTTGGTGACTTTCTATACTCAAGAGCTTTCCAGATAATGGTTCAAATCAATCACATGGATATTATGGAGGTTATGTCAGATGCAACAAATACAATTGCTGAAGGTGAAGTGCTCCAACTTATTAATAGTGGAAACCCTAAGACAAATAAAGAACAGTACCTCGAGGTAATTTATCGTAAAACTGGAAAACTCTTTGAGGCCGCAATGGTTGTTGGAGGACTTCTAAGCAATCAATCTCAAACCGTAATAAATACACTTCAGATATGTGGCAAAGAATTGGGCATGGCATATCAAATTGTAGACGATGTCTTGGACTACAGTTCCTCATTTGAAGTAATGGGTAAAGATGTGGGTGATGATCTCTCTGAAGGAAAGGTAACTCTGCCTATGATATATGCTCTTGAGCGTGCCACACCGGATATGCAAAACATTATCAGTCAAGCCATATTAAAAAAAGATTCAAAAGATGCAGAAAAAATCATTGAATGCATTCAATCAACAGGGTCAATTGCTTCTTCAATCAATGATGCTCGAGATAAGACAGAATTTGCATTGCATTCAATGCAATCGCTCGATAACAGCAGATACAAAAAAGCTCTTATCAGTTTGGCAGAAATGATTTTACATCGCACTTATTGATTCTGAGGTGAGCGATCAGAAAACAGTTATTTCTTTTTATAAGTTCGTCAACTGGGGTGGTGTTTCCAAGAGAAAGAAGGACCTGGAAAGCTTTTGCAAAGAAAGGAGTATTCTTGGAACTGTTATTCTTGCGAACGAGGGCATCAATGCAACCATATCAGGAACCAGTAAAGACATAAATGAAGTTGTAGAGTTCTTAAGGACTGATCCTCATCTGCAAGATCTAAAACCCAAATATTCATATGCATCTGGAAAAACCTTTGCAAGAATGAAGGTAAAGATAAAAAAAGAAATCGTGACCATGGGCGTAAGCGATATCAATCCTTCTGAAAAAACAGGTGAACGCATTAAAAATGACCAGTGGAATGCATTGATCAATGATCCCAATACTCTTGTCATTGATACCAGAAATCAGTACGAATACTCCATTGGCTCTTTTAAAAATGCGATTAATCCAGAGACCAACTCTTTTAGAGAGTTTCCAAAATGGATCGATGAAAACCTTGAAGAATTAATGAAAGATAAACAAAGAGTTGCCATGTTTTGCACCGGTGGAATACGTTGCGAAAAAGCGAGCTCGCTTATGATCAAAAATGGATACGATGATGTCTATCAGCTAGATGGCGGAGTCATAAAGTATTTAGAGGAAGTCAATGAAAGTGAGAGCCTTTGGGACGGCGAATGCTTTGTCTTTGATGACAGGGTATCCATAAAGCATGGATTATTAGAAGGAGACTTCTCTCTCTGTCATGCCTGCAGGATGCCAATCAATCAAAGAGACATTTCATCCAATGAGTATGTTGAAGGAATCAGCTGCCCAAATTGTTATGGCACTCATAGCGAAGACAGAAAGAAGCGATTTTCTGAAAGACAAAAGCAAATCAAGCTTGCAAAAGAGAGGGGGGAGAAACACATTGGCAAAATATTTAAAGCCAATGATACCTGAAGCTTAATCAATCCAAACCTCTGAAATATAGTGTTGTATCATTATCTTTAATGAAAATAGGTTCAAAAATGAGTGCATGGATCTTCCCTATCCATTTATACGCTTTGCTTATACCGCTGATACTTATCCCCATGATTAACCAAAATCAATCGTTCCTCTCTGAGAGAATTCATGATCAAAAGAGTCTCTTCTATGCGGTTATGTTTTTAATGGCAGGAAGTTTTTTTGAGATATGCCAGAATCATTTGGATGAATGGTATGTCACTGAAGATTCTGCCAGTGGCAATGGACATAGTTTGCTTGATGGCCTCTTTTCTTTTTCAATACTGATTGGCCAATGCGTCATACTATATGGCCTTATTGGAAATATATCCTTGGTTAAATACTTATCCTTTATTCTGATTTTGGCGATGCCGATCATGTATCACAAAAAAATAATCCCATTCTTGCCACTCACAATTGTTGGTATAGCAAACACCATTTGTGTCTATTACCTCTTTGGGCAAGGGATTATCTTTCTTCAATTTATCACTATTGGTCTAACCATTATTTTTTTCAATACGCTGATAAAAACTGAAAATCAGTTCTATCATGGGCTAACCACTTTATTTGCATCCAGCGGAATTATATTCTTATATCTTGCGATTGAACTCTCTTCAAATGGATAGAAGAACATTTACAAAATTAATTGCCCTACTCTCGTTGCCATCGAGCAGGAGTCTTGGGGCGATACTTAAAAATCCAAAAATTGTGGTGATTGGCGCAGGAATTATAGGAACGTTGATTGCATATGAACTGGTAAAAAAAGGTGCGAATGTGATTCTAATTGATAAAGCATTTCCTGCATCTGGTGCAAGTGGACATTCTTTTTCTTGGATCAATGCCACATATCCTAAAAAACCATACAATTATAATCTTTTGTCACAGCTGGGAATCGATGCTTATAAATCACTTGAAACAGAATTTAATTTTGACATCAAGTGGAGTGGATCATTTGAATGGTTTGAAAAAAGTTCAGAACAAGAAAATCTATTCTCAGAGATCAGTGCAATAAAAAAATATCCCACATACACGCCTGTAAACCTCATCTCATTGTCAGAAGCTGAACGCATGGAGCCCAATGTTTACTTTGGAAAAAATGATCACGTCGTGCATTCCGAGTCGGATGGTGCTTTAGACACAATCGAAGCCATTCATATGATTCGAAATAAGTTTGAAGATTTAGGGGGAGAAAGTATTTTTCCATGTGAGTTTTTAAAGCTCAACCGAAAGAATGGGAAGCTCAAGTCCATTGATACCACTCAGGGAATTATTGAAACCGATCATGCAATCTTTGCATGCGGGATTGATACTGATAAAAATCTAGATCTCAATGCATCATTGACTCCAACTCCTGGAATTATTTTGAGATCAGAACCCTCTGAGGATCTTTTTAATAAAATAATTGTTGGGCCCGGTGTACATATTCATCAGCAAAGAAATGGGGTAATCTTTTTAGGTGAACAAGATGGTGCTCCCTTAAATCATAATGATCGTCTGAGTGGGCGACCAAATAAATTTCCATCCAAGGAATTTGAAGAAATTCATACAGAAAGAATCATAAATACAGCAAAAAAATTCACTAATGGGCTTGAGAATATTGAAATCAATCAAGTCTCTATAGGTTGGCGACCCTTGCCGAAGGATGGAATTCCAATCATCGGACGTTTGAATAATAAGGAAGGGGTTTATATATCGATGATGCACAGTGGAATCAGTTTGGCTGCAATCGTTTCAAAATTGATTGCTGAAGAGATTTTAGAAAATAAAAGCATTCCTCTCCTTGATCACTTTAGGCCATCCAGATTTTCTTGATATGCGAATATACAAATGTAAAATGGCGTCTAAATGAAAACAGATAAAAAATATATTCTATTATTTGGCGGACTGGCTTCAATACCCTTTCTTATCTTAGTCTTATTTAATGCTTGGGCATTTCTCTCTATGCTCTTCTTCCCAGAATATAATCCTGTAGCAGTCATTTGCGGTCCAAGAGTCTAAATTTTTTTATCCTTATTGTCCTTTTTTTGGTCTCCTTCGGGCACAAAAGTTATGCTGAACTTGCGGCAGATGATGCATGGATTAGATCAGGCCCTCCAAACTCAAAAACATTCGCAGGTTATTTAAAATTTACAAATACGTCTTCTACTGAGATTTTTATAAAGGAACTGAAGTCGAATGCTTTTGAGAAAATAGAGATGCACTCATCATTCGCCGAAGGTGACATATCTTCAATGAAAAAATTAAATACATTGGAAGTTCCAGCTCACTCTGCATTCAATTTAGAACCGGGTGGTTATCATTTGATGCTAATGAGGCCTAAAAAAGAAATCAAAGAGGCTGATCTTGTCGAGATCATGATCTATTTCGAAGTAGAAGGAAGAACCAATATACTCAGGAGCGATGCAATGGTTTTAAGGAATGGGTATGAGTAAAAGAAACATCATTTTTGTATTCCTAGTTCTTTTTGGGATGAGTGTATTGTTTGCTTACTTTCAATCATTACCATCACTGTTACAAAAGAAACCAACGCTGCTCACTGGAAAAATACTCACTCGGCCAATGGAGTTGGATAATTTCGAGTTGATTGATCAGTATAATCAGACTTTCAACAATGAAAGCCTTGAAGGAAATTGGACAATTATTTTCTTTGGATACACAAACTGTCCCGATGTTTGCCCAACAACAATATATAAACTGGCTGAAATTAAGAACGAAATCGTAAAAGATCTGCCTTCAAAAAATCTCGATACTGTTCTGGTGACACTTGATCCCGATAGAGATACCCCTGAGAGATTGGATGAATACATTGGTTACTTTGATGAGGGTATGCTTGGCGTAACAGGCACATATAAAAATATACAAAGTTTTGCCTCAAATTTGAGTGTCTTTTATCAAAGGATAAACAAAGATGAGGGCTATGATTTCAATCATACCGCTTCAATTTTTGTCTTTAATCAAGACGGCTCTCTTTTTGCAACAATGAGTCCAGCAAATCCAGTCAGCGAATTAAAAGATGACTTTTATACCATCTTAAATAATTTCTAGCGGTCCTATGAAAGCATATTGGGATCCATTCCCACGCTTTTCATCTGGTCTAGGACAACCTCTTCAACAATCTCATCAATCCCTTTATCTCTCGCATAGTCTTCAACATTATTGATCGCCATTTCAACGATCCCTGGTGGAGCTTGAGAAATCATTGCTTTCGCCTTCGTGCTCCATTGCATGCTGGTTTTTGAGTCAAAAGTATCTTCCTCATTGGATCGATCAATTGCCTCTTTGGCCTCTTTTGCCCGCTCACGCTTTTTCCAATAATCCGAATCTTCCGGTTTAGTTGCTTCCAATACGGCTCTGGCATCAGGGACAGAAGTCATAATGGCCAATAAGCTTTCTAGGTATTTGCTTGGAACAACAACAAACATCTCTTCCGGCTTTAAACGATTATTCATTCTTCCACCTAAATCACCGGGGGTGATTACGACGTTGTCATCGTGCCATGGTGTCGCAAAGAGATCGCTGCAAAAGGATGATCCGCAAGCTCCCCTTGGAGGCGTTCCATCTATAACGGTTCTAGCGCCGCCAATAAAATTGGCCCAATGAGGATTGCAAACAACAGCAATCCAGTCGATTTTGACATTCTCTGGTACATCCAATAGTGGAGCAGCGCCAATGCCAACAACAGTATTTTGAGGAAGAACGTAATCCCCTGATTTGATCTTCTCGGCAGCTTCATCGGTGTAAACTGGAATATTGACAGCTAGGTATTGGCCGTTCCTAATCTCTTCTGTTCCTTCATGAACGCCTGCTGTATAAACTCCTGTTGTGCAGTCATGATGATCCTTATCAAAAGAAACGACTTCGCCTTTATCCATTGCATGTCTTAGAATTGAGCAAGGAACTACCTTCTTTTTTTTGTACGCTTCTGGGATTTCAGAATAGAAAAGGCTCACCGCAACCGGGTTGCCTCTCACCTTCCCTTTAAGAGAATCGTCTAATGCATTTAGATCTACCATTATTTTAATTATAGTATTTATGTTGTAAAAAAGCTTAAAATCACAATATGTCATTTTGGAAGAAGAAAACTGAAAAGTGGGTAGAGAGCCCAATGCATAATAATTGGTATCAATCTAGTTCGTATTTTCTAAGTTCTTTCGCTCTAATAACTTCTGTAAGCGAGGACGGAGTAACGAGTATTGGTCCTTATCAGTTGTCATTCCCATTTGGTGTCATTGAGCGAAGAGAATGGATTGTGATATCTCGACGTGGATCAAATACATCAAAAAACTTATTAAGAAATAAAAAATGTGCACTTAATTTTGTCGAATACGACAAGAAACATATCCCAAATATTGTTGATCTTGGGTATCCAGGTCAAGCGCCTGAAGAAAAAATGGAGGACTGCACTTTCGAACTGGAGGACAGTCCCACAGAATCATTTGTCAGTGATCCTGAAAGGCCGAAAGTTATCAAAGAAGCTTTTCAAGTTTTCGAATGTGAGCTGAATGACAATCCAGAAGATTTTCACTATGCAGGAACAGAATTTACCGAATATTTGCTTTTAAAGATTAACCATGTCCACCTCAGAGAAAGATGGAGGAACAATCTAGACAAAGGAAATGACATGGAAATACCGAATATGCCAATCAGCTTTGGCTTTAGAAATGCAAACCAATTCTGGTTTGCAAAGCATAAAAAACCTTTCTGGTTGCCAACTCCTGAGAATAAAGGAGCAAAACATGATGCGGTAATGTACATTGCAAATAGACTTGATGAAGAAATCACTTTCACGGAAAATGCTTGCAAACAGTTATCCGGGATACCCAAAGTCTTTGTAAAAACTGCCCTCAAAGGCATTATCAAAGAGGCAAAAAGTCAAGGCATCACAACCATTGATAAAGCATTTATTGAGGAAGTAAATAGTAAAAGGCAGTAGCTTATGTCAAATCGAACGAACGATTTACCAAAACTATCGGGTATCAAACATCTCATCAGAGAGATGCGTTATCATGAATTTTCTAGACAAAGCATTGGAATTATCCTTGTCAGTGTTTTTTGCTTTGAAACATCTCCAGATTCAATTATTCCTTATGCATCTAATTTTGCCATAAGCCTTATTCTTCTGGGCCTAGCCACCCGAATGTATGCATCAGGATTCGTATTAAAAAATAAAGAACTTTCCACAACAGGGCCTTATGCTTTTATGAGGCACCCTCTCTACACTGGGAATATAATGATTCTGATAGGCTTGTGTCTAATTAATGGTTTCTTTTGGTCTTTTATCACTGCATTTATTTTCTTGTGGTTTTATTACCCGACTGCAATTGAATATGAAGACAGAAAACTAAAATCACTATTTCCAGATACTTGGGAAAAATGGGCATCTATTACGCCGGCGCTAGTGCCCAAAATGGATCTTAAAAGCACTATTAATGGCAAGATTTTTTCTCGATTAGATCTAAGAAGTTGGTCTTTGAAAAAAAGCCTGGTAACAAACTA
>Ga0208277_1001249_pt1 | contig 14929 bp, 9 predicted proteins | sample ETNtaG_5_FD_185782 | JGI IMG/M metagenome (GOLD analysis project Ga0208277, IMG submission 185782) | Marine microbial and viral communities from oxygen minimum zone, Eastern Pacific Ocean - ETNP201406SV205 (SPAdes) (version 2) | ecosystem: Environmental > Aquatic > Marine > Oceanic ...
GTTTGTCTGTTCGATATATTGAGGTCTGATTTAAATATTCCTTGCCAAAATCGGAAAGTTGTTCCTCATTAAAGTACTTAAAAGATTCTGGATATTTCTTATCAAAATTTAGCCCTCCAGCTATGATAATTTTTCTTTCCAGGTTCGGAAGTGTCATCAATTCCATGGTGCCTTCAATCTCAGAGTGGCTGGATAAAATTTGCTCGATGAGAGTTGAGCCAGATCTTGGCATTCCAATTATAAATATTGGTATTGGCATGTCTTGTTCGTTAGCCTGATTATTTAAAGCATCAGAATCAAATCCATCAATGATTTTTTTACAAAAATTCTCATGCTCCTTCTGAGCAAAATTTAGATTCGGCCGAAGATCATTTGCTTTTTTATACCAAGTGAATGATTCATTGTGTTCATTATCAGACTCGTATGCTTTGGCAAGCGCAAAAGCTGCTTGACACCTTTGAGCAGGATTGTTGCTCTTATTTTCAATGATCTTTTGCATGCTTAATTTATCATCTTGATTAAACTTATAATCCTTAAAGTCAGCCAAGCCCCACCAACCAGCTCCATTTCCAGGTGTACGAATTATGCAGTCACGATATGCTTGTTCGCTCTCAGGTCGTCTGCCCAGAATTTTAAGTGCATGTCCTCGCAGAAGATCAACTTTGCCCAATTCTTCAGTATCATCATGTATTTTTTTAGCGGCTTCTTCTGCTGCATTTAGCTGATTCTCATATGATCCAATATGTCCATAGACCTTACTCAGAAGTATCCAATTTCTATAGTCTGAATCAAGTTTTACAAGCCCTTCAGCTTCATCGACAGCCAATATGAATTCTCCCAATCTCTCGAGGTTCTGAATCAATGTTTTTCTTAGCATTGCATTCGCTGGATGATGCTGTAATGCATATCTGAGAATCTTAGTACACTCTTCGTGAGCGCCCGCTCTAGATGCCAAATGTGCAAGCATAAATGAGCCTCTGGGATGTCCTGGATGTCTTGCGATCATTGAACGTGCCATCTTTTCAGCATTTTCAAGATAGCCATTTTGAAGTGCATTTTGCATTTCTTTATATTCCTCATCCATTGGATCGAGTGCTTCAGATTTTTTTACTGCATTTACTGCGGACAAGTAATCTCTCTTCTCAAAATACAATGCCTCAAGGAAACTCCAAGCTGGGTAAAAATCAGGATTGATCTCTATAGACTTTTCAAAATGAGTGATCGCTCGAGCAGACTGTCCACATTTCATTGCTGCAAAGGCTAGATCACCATGAGCTGAAAATGAATCTGGAGATGCATTAACTGCTGCTTCAAAATTTTTAAATGCCTCGGTTTCATCGCCTGCTCTCATATAAGCAGAGCCGCTCATTGATAAAGCGACTAAATCATCCGGGTTAGATAAAAGAATCTCTTTGAGACTAATGATGGCTTCATCAGTATTGCCTTTTTGTATCTGATCAGCAATTGTCTGATATCTTTGGTTGTTTTCTTCAGTCAATTTTTTCTCATCCAAACACTAAGGGGTCTATTTAAAGACCCCTCTCTCAAATACGAGAATGTGTTTTTATATTTCCTAGAAACTATAGTCCATACGTACTGCAACTGTCCGGTCTGGTGCATAATATGTATGGTAAATATTCCAGTAAGAGCCAATATTTCTGGATCTGGCGTATTTATATTGAACAATCCTGTCATCGAGTAAATTATTTACGACCACATTGAGTCGAGTATTGTCACTCACTTGAAGACTGGCTTGTAAATTCACCACTTCGTATCCATCAGCGATGTCTTGGTCTTTGACATTAAAGTGTGTCTTGAACTTGCCATAGCCATTGACATCCAGTCTCAAGTTACCATCTTTTCCTCTAAAGTTAATTGCCTTATCTATGGCGAGGTAATAATTGTACTTGGGCACCATTGTCATGTCATCACCATCGGAGGCCCCAATGCTTGGGACATCAGAGGTCATTTCACTATTTGTTCTTGAATAGTTAACTATAAGTTTTAGGTCATCAGCCAATGCGGTTGTTGTCTCTAACTCAAAACCCTTCGATTCAGCTGTAGCTGCATTTGCAGTGTAACTAAACCCGCAAGTATCCATATAGACCCTCGCTTGTACGCCTGACCAGTCAATTTGATAAATAGCTCCGGAGTACTGAACTTTGCGGTCAAAAGCCAAGCCTTTGAATCCAATTTCTATATTTTCTGTTTGATCCGATGTATATCTATCGCTGTAGTTTCCTACTGCGGGATCATTTCTACAAGATACAGGTGGTGCTGATCCGTTGTTTCCTCCCGGTCTGTATCCTTCAGAGTAAATACCAAAAACAGCGAAGTTTTCAGCCGGTCTGTAGTTGGCACTCAGTTTAATTCTATTGCCATCCTCTCCATCCTTGATGTCTGTAGTATCGTTATTCCAAAGACCTGAATCAACATAGTAATAATCATTTTCAATGTCATAAAAACGAATACCGCCAGTGAGCTCGAGGGTCTTACCATCCTGAAGATCCATTGTATAACTGACCTCTCCAAAGTAAGCAGTCTCAGAGTCATCCCATCTGGTTTGACTTCCGTTGTAATGAACATTTCCATTGCCATACATATCTATGCCTAGCTGAGTAGGATCCTCATATCCCCACCAGTAACCCCAGAGATAATCTGCTATTGCTCTGCTTCGATTATCACTCGCATGATACTGCCATTGAACGTTTGGATTCTCATCCCCTCTTGAATCATCATGGAACGCTCCAACTGTCCACTCAAGTGGTCCTTCGCCACTGGATTGCAAACGAAGCTCATGAGTGACCCTGGTCCAGCCATTGGTGTCATCTATCCATGTTCTGAACATGTCTTGTGCATCATATCTAGACCAATGATTCTGTCTACCAGCAGTATTGCCATCTCTGTATGATCCGGCATAAGACAAATCTACACCGTCGAATATATCGTCTCTGTCAATTGTCAGAGCAACTAAACTCGTGGAATTTTCATCAAAGTGGTTTAGAAGATACCAAGTGGCGAAATCTGGATTATAGTCGTCTTGAATTAGTCCGCCAAGATGTGAAAGCTTACACTCTGGTCTAGACGCACCTGAAGGACAGGATGGGAATGCAAGTTCAACATCATATCCATAAGTTGCATCTGTATTTGGAGTCAGAAGTGCCTCATAATAGTAAGGTGGAGTTGAAAGATCGACGTTATCATAGGCATCTGAGAACCATTCATCTCTAACATAACTAAGATTGACTCTTGTTTTATCATTAGGCTCCCACATCAACTGAGCTCTAATAAATTCATCCTCTGTTTCACCTCTGTGTCCATCATTAAGATTGAGAATCTTTCCTGTTTTGCTACCGCTGTGTGCAGTGACACGCAATCCCAGCGATCCTTCTACGATTGGAAGATTCACTACTCCGAATGCTCTAACCTCAGTGCCTGGTCGGTGCTTTTCGTTTTGGAACATCACAGATCCAGAGATCTCCATTTCGTTTAAATTCGGCTTATTTGTAATGACATGAACCGTGCCACCAATAGCATTTGAGCCATAAAGAGTCCCTTGTGGGCCTCTGAGAACCTCTACTCGCTCAACGTCATAGACATTACTGAAATTAAATGGAACGCCATCTGTCCAAACATTTGTTGTTCCTGGAGCTGAGCTATTAGACCCTGAAAGTCCTCGTAATATCAGTTCGCCACGTGGTGATGCTGCACCTGCTAGTGTTCTATATAACGATTCTTTATCAATGATATTTCTAATCTTTATTTCTTCCTCAGAAATGCTGGAAATATTCATTGGGATATCAAGTACAATCTCTGGTTTCTTTCTAGCAGTTACAATAATCTCATCGATGCTTTGAGCTTTGATCTCTGGAACAGCAAGAACTGCTGCCGAAGTAGCAACCGTAGCTGCGACTTTGATCTTAGTCTTCATTCGTTCAATATTATGTTTTCTTTTGACGGCTTTTGATCTTCTCAAAGCCTTTTGATGCTTTCTGGACACAGTAACTAGCTCCCCTATTTAATTAGATCCTGATTAAATCATGCAAATAATTTATACATTTATCAATACTTTTCCTAATTTTTGCTTATTTTAATTAATGGATCAAAAATATAGGTCTAGCAATGATTCTACTGCTCGCCTTCCTTCACCGGCAGCTCCAGACCAATATTGATGACCTCTCAGCTCTGAATGCCCTATTGCTATGCGTCCATGAGCTTTACGGATGACATCTGGAGGAGGAGTTTCTCCATTCACTCCAAATCTAAAGCCTAAGCCTGGATTTACATAAGCATGACCCCATCGATTCAAAATAATACCAGCAATGTCATTGCCTGGATCAAATCCAGAATCTGAGAACATCATGGTCATTTGTTCACGAATTTGTCTTTCATAATCCGAAAAAGAAGTACCGAGGATCTCTGCTCTTCCCATCGCACCTTGCTCTCTTCTGGTTAGGCCTGGTTTAAAAATTGGTGCGTAGAATGTCATTACAACAGGTTTATCTGGATGCAAAGGCTGTGCCTTATTTCCAACAATCATCGGTCGTCGAATATTACAACTGAAGCCAAAACCTTTTGACCAAATTGCTGCAGATACACCAAGTCGTTGCAAAAAACGCCAGTTTGTTAATGCTACATTTGCGACTAAAACGGGTGAATGCCCAAAATAGGTATATGCCTTATGATATTCCTCAGGCATATCCTTTATTATATATCGATTGACCCAACCACCAGATGCCATAACAACTGCTTTTGCATTCAATTGATTCAATTGTCCATCTTTGGCATAAACGATTCTCACTCGCTCATTTTTCTTTCCTTTGCCTTCGTGCTGAACACTGACAACCGTTGAATCGAGTCTAATTCGAACGGGTTTATTTTCATCATCAAGCTTTTTAAAAAATATCTTGCCGAATAATATTTCTTCAAATGAATCGCCCTCAATTGCCTCTGGATTGAGTTTTTTTACAAAGTGTCTAGCAATGCCTGCATTCCCTCCAGGGAAGCTCTGAAGCGGTGCTTCATCATACTCGGATGGTTTATAGAAACCCGGCATCTCAAAATATTTACCCCAGTATGCACTGACAGCATCACAACCAAGACCAATGACGCTTGCCATGATTGGGTCATAATATGATGTCACCTCAGGTGGTAAACCCAATTCATCCTCATAGTAAGACTTCAAAGTAATAGTATCCAACCACTTTTCTGTCTCTAATGTATCTGTCTTCCTTGTATCCAGGGATCGAACATGTGTGAAGGCATCTCTTACCTCTTTGCTCCATGGAGTCGATTTTAAACCAGAGCCCCAAACATCTTTAACCCAAGGTTTAGCTTCATTTTGAAAAAAATGACCCACATCAAATTCACTTTCCCGCCAAAACCAGTCATAGTGATCAATCGGAATTCTCATGCCAGCTGCAGAACCACCTGGTTCAATATAACTGAACTCTCTTGGCATATTTAATGCAGAAAAGTAATCATCAGGTCCGCCTGTAGTTGAGGGGATTCCAAAATCATTAGACCCTTGTGGTCCCGAAATATGATACCCATTCACATTAAAATCATTACGCTTTGCTTCTCCCCCAAAGATAGGATGATTATCGAGAATCAGCACACGACCATTAGGGTTGAGACGATTAAAATGATAAGCCGCTGACAAGCCTGAAAAGCCACCGCCAACTACAACAAGATCATATTCTTCTCCAGAGTCAATGGCCTTATCTATTTCTGTATTAAATCTTCCGGATCTGATTTCATGTGCTGTTTTAATTAAACCAGGAGTATTGCCATGAGACTGAGAATAATCGCCTATTCCACCAGGCCCATACCATTCAGAGCCTACATTGAAAGAATAGTCGCCCTTGGAATTGGGCTGACCTAAAACGTCTCTTCCAGATCCAATGGCAGCAGAGCCAAGAATTAAAGATGAACCGATGACAAAATCCCTTCTTGTGATGGACTTATCCATACCGAGTTCTTTTTCGTATTTTGATGTCATGGTTGAATCAATTTACTATAAATTGGAACCAACTCCTATCTCTGAAGCAAGAAACATTTAATCATCTGACATGAACTCGGGATATGCTTTACTGCCTATTTCCCACATATCTAGCCCACCTAGTTCTTCATCTCTGCCTATTCGTATGCCAATTGTATTCTTCAGTACAAACCAAATCGCATAGGATGAAATAAACACAAAGATAAAAATCGTTGCTGTTCCTATTGCTTGCTCTGTGAATGATGTATCAGAATTAAGGATTGGTACCAACATTAATCCTAAAATACCAGCAACTCCATGAACACTGATTGCACCAACTGGATCATCAATGCCCCATCTCTCCAAATAACTCATGGAAAGAGGAATTATTAAGCCGCCTAATCCACCATAGATAATTGCAATGTAAGGTGAAGGTGTTAAAGGGTCAGCAGTAATTACAACTAGTCCTGCTAACGCACCATTACAAACTGCATTTAGTGGAACTCTTCCCAGCCAAAACTTGGTTAATACCATAGCAGAGAGTAACCCAGATGCTGCTGCGGTATTTGTATTAACAAATATCTTTGCAACTGCATTTGCATTGTCAAAACCAGAGATCGAAAGTTGTGAACCACCATTGAATCCGAACCAACCCATCCAAAGAATGAGAGTGCCCAATGTGACTTGTGCTGCATTAGAACCATGTATAGGTTTTGGTGATCCATCCTCATCATATTTTCCTATCCTAGGGCCTAGCAATAAAACCCCTGAAAGTGCTGCAGCTGCTCCTGCCAAATGAACAACTCCAGAACCAGCAAAGTCAAAGAAGCCTCTCTCACTCAGCCACCCACCACCCCAGGACCATGAGCCTTGGACAGGGTAGATAAATGCTGTAAAAATTGATGTAAAGAGTAGAAACGTCCAAAGTTTCTTTCTCTCTGCCACTGCTCCTGAAACAACTGACATTGCGGTTGCAACAAACACGACTTGAAAAAAGAAATCAGACCACATTGAATGATCATCAGGTGGATTCCATCCATACATAATCCCATAACCTGCTAGAAGAAAACTGATTGATGCAACACTATAAAGGGCAACATTTTTAATTAATATTTCTGTAACATTTTTACTGCGAATTGAACCAGCTTCTAAGATTGTAAAACCTGCAGCCATCCACATGACCAAGGTTCCCATCACTAAAAAGTAAAAAGTATTTAATGAATATTCCATTCTTATTATTCCTTTGCTTAAAAATTAAGAAAGCCTCTTAGAACTTAACTAAGAAACCCATTCCCATCAAAATTATCTCAATACCTCGAGTGATGGTGGAGCTAGACGGGATCGAACCGACGACCTTCTCGCTGCCAGCGAGACGCTCTCCCAGCTGAGCTATAGCCCCATTAAATCATTCAATCATTGACGATCGCATTGAATCAGTATCATCAAACGCTGTAAAGGAGTTTATCTTTCCATCTTCCAAAGTAAACATGTGAAGGGCATATGTATCCAAACCCTCAGCAGTCATGTAATTCAATACGTAAACGGTATCGCCAACCGTATCAATATTCATATTCTTTAAGTTAAAAGCGGGCCAGTGAATTGCAATAACTTCAAACACATCCTTGATCACTGCATCGGCTCCATAATGGACCCCTGACTGAGGCAAATCTCCAAATATTGTAAATTTTAAATCAGATGAGTGCAGTTTTTTCCAACCTTCAATATCTCCTGAACCAAAAGTTGCATAAGCTTTCTTTACGATCTCTGCATTACTCATTTCACCTTTTTCATGGTGGCCAGAGAACAAAGGACTAGAAATTAGTAACAGTGATAAAACCAGAATTTTTTTCATCATGACTCCTCGTTAGAATTTTCTTTAATGTATGTTATTGCAGCCTCAATCCTATCAATTACCGTTTCTTGATCCAATAAGATTAATGTTTGATCGATAGAAGGTGATTGTGTGCCTCCGGTTACTGCGATCCTAATGGGTTGACCAATCTTGCCAAAACCAATCTCATGCTTGTCACAAACTGACTTCAATACTCCTGAAATTGATTCCTGATTCCAATCGGTGTTTTTTAAAGCATCGGCAACGTCTTCCAATGGAGAGATAATTTTCTTTTTAAGAAACTTCTCTGCAGAAGCTTGATCGTAATTGATTTTTGTTGAGAAAAGTTTGTCGCAACTGGACACCAAATCGTTGATGGTATTTGCTCTGTTTTTATAGGCATCGATAAAATTACTCAAGGTCTCATCATTAAGGCTCTTAGCAATCTCTGATTGAGTTTCGACCATCAGTTTTAACTGATCATTATTCGTATGCATTAAATGCTGCTGATTAACCCAACGAAGTTTCTCGATATCAAATTTTGCACTTGATTTATTAATCCCTGAAAGATCAAATCCATCAATCATTTCTTGAATGCTGAAAATCTCCTGATCGCCTTTTGACCACCCAAGCCTTACCAAGTAATTAAGAACCGCATCCGATGAATAGCCTTCGTCTCGGTATTGAAGGACATTCATCGCACCATGTCTCTTTGATAGTCTTGAGCCATCGGGTCCCAAGATCATCGGTAAATGAATAAAATTCGGAATTGGGTAATTAAGAGCTTCCATAAGCTGTATGTGTTTTGCAGAATTCTTGAGATGGTCATCGCCTCTCATAACATGCGTAATCCCAGACTCGTAATCATCAATCACAACTGCAAAATGATAAGTCGGCGCACCATTTGACCGCATAATAATAAAATCATCCAACTCATTGCCATTGACCTCAATATCACCAAACACACGATCCGAAATTGTGACACTTAAAGAGCGATCTGATTTAAAGCGGACCACATAATTTTCATTGATTTCATCTGCCCTATCGGGACAGTCACAATTATGAAGAGTTATCTCACCTTTTTGGGTTTTATTGTCTTTAGAATCATCTGATTTCTTTGGCTCACAATCACACTTATAAGCCTTGGCATTAGTGATTAAATCATTGGCTTTTTGATCGTAGATTTCAAATCTGTCGGATTGATAAATAATTTCTTCATCGTGATCAAGACCGAGCCATTTCATCCCCTCAAGAATTGATAATTTTGATTCTTCAGTAGACCTCTCTAAATCTGTATCTTCAATTCTAAGTAAGAAATTACCGCCCTGATTTCTGGCATATAGCCACGCATAAAGAGCGGTTCGAACACCTCCAATATGAAGGTATCCACTGGGGCTGGGTGCAAAACGAGTTTTAACCATTGTTCAATTCTAATTGATGGATTTAATTTTCTCTGAAATTTCTTCCATTGCTTTAAAGCATTCAGGAGCAATGGTGAAATTTAAAAAACCATGAATGAGACTTGGATACTCCTTATAGTCCACTTTGACATCGTTTTTTTGGAGTATTTCTGCATAAGCCTTGCCTTCATCACGAAGCGGGTCAAAACCAGCTGTGATTATTAATGCAGGTGGCAACAAGTTTAATTTCTCATAATTCATTGGGGCAGCATAAATATTCGTATGATCACTTTCATCGATGTAATTATTACCAAACCACTCCAATAACTCTTTTGTCAAAAGGAAATAACCATCGGTAAATGTTTTTATGGATGCGTAATCACCGCCTGTATCCACTGCAGGATAAAAGAGGATCTGCCTCTCAGGCTCTATTTTTCCTTCTTCAATTCTCTTTACACATAAGCAAGCAGCAAGATTTCCTCCTGCGCTGTCTCCGCCTACAGCAATCTTATTAACATCTATCTCAAACTCATCGGCATTATCAATCAGCCAATCCATTGACCGATCACAATCCTCCAATGGAATTGGAAATCGATGCTCAGGAGCAAGACGATATTCAACAGAGAAAATCTTCCAACCCAACATCATTGAGAAAAATTTACACACCGGATCATGTGTTCTTATGCTGCCAATAGAAAAACCGCCGCCGTGGAAAAAGAGCATGGAATGGCCATTTCCTTCAAAGTTTTTTGGAATGTATTCCCTGATTCGTATTTGGGCATCGCCGAGATCAACGTTGTGATCAATTGTTTTTATTCTTGGGGGCCTCTTTTGCAATAATCCTGCGGTGGTGTCATAAAAATCACGGATCTTTTTTGCTCCAATATTCTCTATATCATTGGTGATTCTTCTTTTTTCCAGAATATATAGAATCATCTGCATTGCAGGTGACATTCTTCTGCCATCTCTTTCAATAGCTTTGTCCCCAATCATTCGCTGACGAAATGATTCAGGCAACATCATCAAAAGATTCAATCTAAAGTCCATACTACTTAGCCCACCTTGAAGTCATTTAACTCCAGTTGTTGATCAATATCAACTTCAATGACGGATTCAACTTTTGCCAACTCAGGACCAATATGGAGCCACCTTTCTAAAAGATTAATTTGGTTACCCTCCCCTCTTAGGCATACCTTAACTGTTCCATCAGCTAGATTCGTTGCTGAGCCTTCAAGTCCTAATTTCATGGCTTCTTTCTTAGTATTGTCTCTAAAGAATACACCTTGGACTCGACCGGATACTACGAAAGCACGATTAACCAATGTTACTCGCCTAAGTAGCGGCTCACATGCTCTATGATTTGGTTGGTATTTAGCTCAAAAATCCCACCTTTTACATCCTTTAGCTCTACATATTCAGAGTTATGAACAAGTGCCATTGCAATCTTTGTTGGTTCTGTCAATGAACTCACATCATTGATAATTAATGGTACATGCTGGAGCAAGGGAAGTCTTTCCTCTGAAGGATAATTAAACATGGAGTAAAATCCATACCAGCTGACAGACATATTTTTTACTTGATCGATAAAGTTTTCATATGCCCTCTCAATAGAAATGCCCTCGCTTCGATTAGTGATTGTGAATTCCCACATCCCTTTTAAGCAATCAATGCTCTCATCAATTTCCCCCTTGGTTTGGCTTTCCAAGAGCTCTGCTCTTTTGGTAGCATCAAAAAAAGGATAGGTTACAAAAATGACCTTTTTAATGAGTTCTGGCTCAATTATTGCAATCTCATTGGCAATTGCTGAACCTGTATGAAAACCGAGGAGAGTAATATCTCCTGAAAGCTCACCTGAATCTTTTAAAGATTTAATGACTTCAATTACATTGGATGCATAGTCTTCAATAGAAATTGTTTCTTTGATCTTGGAAGATTGTCCATATCCCAGCATATCAAGAGAAATGGCAGCAATGTCTGTTTGGGAAATGAGGTCATTACAGAAAGTGTCATAGTATCCACCGCTGTATGGCATTGGATGAAGACAAATGATCGTCTTATCTGATTGGCCATATTTTCTTCCGTGCACTTGACCTAATTTTGTCTCAATATAAAAATTCTTTCTCATTAATAACTCCTCAACGAAAAAGCCCCGTGGTGATCCCTTAAGGTATCTGCCACAGGGCTTAAGTTTTTTCTAATCTTTACTTATATAAGCAATAATTAGAAATTATAGGTTACACGAAGTCCATATTCTCTCTGATCTCTCAGATGAATATGAGTACTTTCAACAGCAAAGTTGTAAGAAGAAGTATTTGTCCTTACAAAATTACTGGTGTCAGCAATATTGTTACCGCCCAATGGAGCATCTTCATCAGTTAAATTTGCAACATAAGCTTCAATACTGATTCCGTTGTCCATTCTTACTCCTGCTCGCAAGTTGATTTCACTTGCATTAGGAATAACAGACATATTTGTGACTTCATCATAGTAGTTACCTGTGTAGTAGAGTTCCCCTCTCATGTAGACTTCACCCATAGATGTTTCGCGTTCATTGTTTACAACAAATGAACCTTGCCACTCTGGATAGCGAGCCGCACTTTGGCCAACACAATTTGAGTTGCCAAATACGTCATCATAGTCACCGCAATCAGCGCCAGCTGGGAAGCTAGCAATTTTTGCTCTGGTATATCCTACACCACCTTGAATAGTTGTGTTTTCAGATGCTGCCCACGTGAAATCAAACTCCATGCCTTCAATATCAGAAGAAGTTCCGTTTCCGCTAAAGGCAACCGTACATGTTGGTACATTACCAGTAGGATCACAATTAAGGTCAGCTGGAATCACTCCGAATCCAGAATAAACCTGATCGGTTCTTTCCATGCTAAACATGGCTAGTGTCATGGCAAAACGTCCGTCATCAGAAGTTCTCTTCCAACCAAACTCCATATTGGTCAGTTCTTCCTCACCATATGTCTCGCCTATTCCAGGAACGTCTGCTGTAAATGTAGCAATCTGCGCAGGGGTATTAAGCTTGGCAGCAACCTCAGGGTTAAACCCACCAGGCAATGTTCCTTCACTGTAGCTCACATAAATCATTGAGTTGTCAGACAAATCATTCTTTAGAACGAGTCTTGGCAACGTTGATTTAAAGGTAGATGGCGAAAGTGCTTTTCCTGCAGATGCATTGATCCTGTTGTTACCGACTTCGTCTTCTTGACGCCTAACTTCAGCAATCAATGTCATGCTGTCTGTCAGTCTGTAGTCAATTGATCCATATATTCCAAATGTATCAGCAGTTAGTGTGGTTGATGCGCCATCTGGATTACCAATATCAGCAAACCAGTATGAGAAGAATGGTGAACGTCCATCAAAGAATCCACCGTGCGTCTTCGTCATTAGGTCAACCTGAGTTGCACCAATGGACCAATCAAATTGATCATTGCTTCCAGACAATCTTACTTCAAAAGTTTCGTCTTCAGTGACTCTAGCAGCAGCAGTGTGGAATCCAAATCCAGCATCTGCATCAAAATCATGAAACAGTAAATAGTCGTCATCATTCGTACCGTATGCAACATTCAAGTTCATGCTGTCAGAGATATCATATGAAATAGTCACTGATGCTCTCTCTCCATCCCTTACAAGACCATATCCATTGAATTTTAGGTCAGAAAAGGTGTGGTCACCAATTGGGCGATAGCCGCTTCTGCTTCCGCCTGGTTGCAAGTGTGACATCGCACGATTGTAGTTATAGCTGCTTGTAGAAGCGCCTAAAGAACTAGGTATTTGAAGATTTCCTTTGTAAACCGACTCTAACCCATTCTCGGTAAAACATGTCCAGCCTGTAACATTGCTTGTTGGAGCAGCACAAAAGTTATGCTCATCAAGCCCACCAGCAACCGCATAGGCGCCAGGACCATCTAAGTCTTCATATCTTGAAGCTCTAAGAGTGATATTCAATTCATCAGAAGGATTGATATCAATTAATGCGCCCATTGCGAGGGTCTGCTCATCACCCAATCTTTGGGGTGCTTCAAGCAAAGCATTGTCATTCATATAATGGCCATCTTTATCGGTATAAGACCAATTGAATCTCGCACCGACCATTTCACCAATAGGACCTTCAAAGAACCCAGTGGCTGATGCGCCACTCTTGTTTGCATAATCGTATTCAATTGAACCTTTAAACTCATCTCCGGGCTTAGCAGTCACGATATTGATTGCACCAGAATATGTGTTACGTCCAAATAGTGCTGATTGAGGCCCTTTAATGATCTCAACTCGCTCTACTTGAGTGATCGGAAGACTGTGAAGTCCACTTGTAACAATCAAGCCATCAACAAATACAGATGATGTACGTTGTAGCGGAGAAGTTGCATCAAAAGTAACGCCTCTAAATCTTGGCATTACAACGACACGACCATTCTCGTTATTCATTGATTCGATGAACAGTCCAGGGGCAGTCTTTTGAATATCAAGAATATTCTTAAAGCCTGCGGCTTGGATCTCTGCTGCATCAACAGCAGTAATTGCAAGAGGAGTCTCAAAAATAGATTCTTCCTTTTTCCTTGCTGTTACAGTAATTTCTTCAATAGCAAATGCTCCATCTTGAGCATAAGTATTGCTGATCATTCCCGATGACAAAACGACAGCAAGTGCCAACCCTGTCTGGAATAATTTCGATTTATTTATAAACATTTTTAACCCCGTAAATTAGAAGTGAGACTATATTACAAAAAACGACAGGATGCTGTCAATTTGACAGTGATAAAGATTTTCTTCAATATTGACCAATGAATATTTCGAGCAGACCCTTTTTAAAATTAATTCCATTATTAGTTTTATCTTTTTCAGAGCCCTCAATATCAAGGTTAGTCAATGGGGATGGGTCCTATCAGGCGATCCCACTAGAGAAGGATGTCGTTACATTAGCGGTGATTCAAACGGGAATTAACTCCCTGCAAGACTTTAAAGATCCAAAGGTCGGACTAAAGCAGAATTTAGATCATATGATACAAATGGGTGAGTCAGCTTGCGCACAAAATCCAAAGCCCGATTTTCTTCTTTATCATGAATTCCCCCTGACTGGATATTCTTCAGGCAGCAGAACAGAAAAATTAAAATATACCATCCAAGTCCCAGGACCAGAAACACTGGAACTAGGCAAGCTTGCAAAGAAATGTGATGCATACCTCATATTTGGAAGCTACGCTACTGATCCTGAATGGCCGCAACACATATTAAGCATTAATGCGGTGATCGGGAGGAATGGAGAACTAAGAAAAGCCTATTGGAAATCAAGGAACATCAAGAGAATCTATCCAGATCGAGAAATTCCGACCACAACCATAGAAGCAGTCAGGGATAAATACCGAGAAAAATATGGAATGGATGAGGAATTTCCAGTGCTGAAAACAGAATTTGGAAACATTGCGGTAAGCACTGTTCAAGGTGATCCATTTATTTTTGCAGCATTTGCAATGAAAGGGGTAGAAATTATGCTGAGAACGGCAACCCTTTTTGATGAGTCTGATGTCAGAGCTATGTCTTGGAGCAATAATTTCTATAGTGCTATGGCAAATATTACGCTGCCTCTTGGTGGTCCTTATAGCGACAGTGGAGGAAAATCAATCATCACAGCACCCAATGGAGATTTACTCGCCAAACATCCAAGCACCCATGAGGAAGGCATCATTACTGCCCAAATTCCCATTGCTGAAT
>Ga0208277_1001252_pt1 | contig 14921 bp, 13 predicted proteins | sample ETNtaG_5_FD_185782 | JGI IMG/M metagenome (GOLD analysis project Ga0208277, IMG submission 185782) | Marine microbial and viral communities from oxygen minimum zone, Eastern Pacific Ocean - ETNP201406SV205 (SPAdes) (version 2) | ecosystem: Environmental > Aquatic > Marine > Oceanic ...
ACATTATCAAGGCAATCATAAATAGGATTGATAATGCAGGATATGATTTCTTTATTGGGTCTTTAACTTTTACATGCATAAAAACAGCCGCAATCATAAGAGCGGCTAAAACAATTAAATTATAGAAAAGTAACTCTTCTATCCATATACTTACAATTAGCATTATTGCAATAGCTACTTTTAAAAAACCTACAAGATACATAGACCACTCAGGGAGACCATAGGCCATAAATTCTTCAATCATGTTTTTGGCATTACCACCTCTATATTCAGTAGCTTTATTAAATCTCAAAAGCCATACATTAATAAGTCCAATTGAAATTATTAACTGTAAAATCACAATAAATTTCATCTCAAAAAATTTTTGGTTATTAGTTTAAATATATAAAATTATTTTAATTGCTTGGGGAATTTTAAATCAACAAGAGTACCATTTTCACTAGAGATATGATTCCAACCATTGCAATCAAAATCAATAACGGCAATTCCGGTAGTTGGCAAGTTGTCTAAGGTAATATTAGTAATAAGATTTATAAAATTTGTAAGGCCTGGATTGTGGGCTATAATCATAGCCGAATTATATTGATTAGGATAATTTTTTATAAAACTTAAAATCGAATTGGCTGAACAATGATACAAATTGTCATCATAATTTATATTTTTAAATTTAATATTTAATCTAAAAAATTTAGATGTTTCAAAAGTTCTTAATGAACTACTTGAATGAAGAAAATCAATATTATCCATTGCATTACTTAAATATTTAGACATTAAAGGGCCGTCAGTCTTACCCCGATTGTTAAGAGGTCTATGGAAATCACTTAAACTTAAATCTTTCCACGAAGATTTTGAATGCCTAACAATAATAATTTTTTTCAAACTAAAATTTTAATAAAACATTTAAGTTTTTGAATTTATAATTATCCTAATTTAGCACTTTTATTTTTATGGACTCATTAACTCAAATTGTGTTAGGAGCATCTGTAGCAGAAGCTTCATTAGGAAAAAAAATTGGCAATAAAGCAATTGTTCTTGGTGCAATTGCAGGAACCATTCCTGACCTAGACATTGTCCTAAGATTTTTTGTTGATGATCTTAGTGCTACAGAAATGCATAGAGGATTTTCTCATTCATTACTCTTTCCTTTTATAGCTGCACCAATTTTAGGTTATCTTTTAAAAAAATTATATTCAAAATTAACAGGTGTTAGTTTATTCGATTGGATTAAAATGTTTTTTTTAGCCATAATAACTCACCCGCTTCTTGATGCTCAAACTACATGGGGAACTCAATTGTTTTGGCCATTTAAATGTAGAATTGCAACAGATAATATATTTATAATCGATCCATTATACACTTTACCTTTTTTATTTTTTTTGATTCTGACATTATTTCAAAAAAAGTCATCCAATAAAAGGAAAAAGTATAATTCACTAGGATTAATAATAAGCTCATCATACTTATTATTGACTCTAATATCAAAAGGTGTTGGATTTTATAAAATAGAGAATGCCTTAAAGCAAAATGGTATCGAATATATAAATTTAAATACCAAGCCTAGTTATTTTAATAGCCTACTATGGGCAGGGCAAATTGAAACTGAAGATTCCTATAGGTTTACTTATTACTCGCTTTTTGACAAGTCAGAAATATTATTTTCTAAAGAATTTAAAAAACAACACAACATTTTAGAACCCTATATGGAAAATAAAAAAATACAACAATTAATTAGTATTGCTAATGGACATTACTTGGTAAGAAAAGAAAATAATAAAATTATCTTTTGGAGTTTAAAACTGGGGCAAAATGGCTTTAAGCAAAATTCAACACCATTTTTATGGTCTTATGAAATAATTGATGAAGAAGGTGAATTAATTGTAAATCGTGGCAAGTCATTTAGAGAAAATAGAAATTTTTCCAAGGAATTTGAGGAGTTTTATAAAAGATTAAAAGGAATTTAATTTAATTTTGAATTTAAATAATAATTTAAATGATTTACCTCCATCAAGATGCAGGTCTACAAGAACTTCTGCCAACACCCTTAATAATTATCATCAGTTTATTCGTTATTAATTGGATTATAAGAGTTCGTATTAGAAAAAACCCCCAGAATAAGTCACTAATGAAACTAAGTTTTTTAGTTAGTTTCAGTATGATTGCCTATACAATTTATTACTTCTTTTTTATTAAGTAATTAACATAATCAAAGGAAGCTGAATCTTTTGTTTCTTTTCCATTTGAAGTTGCATAAAGACCTAAGTGAGCGCCAGTATAGCCATTACTCTTAACAAGATTTCCGTCTAAAGTTGTAAAATAATTATAGCGCATTCCATTAGTTGAATAATAAAGTTTATAGCTGTCTATATCTGAAATAATCTTAAATTTTATATGGCCATTGTATTGATTAAGCTGCTTATTCGCTTCTTTTTCCAATTTGCCATTTTTTAATACATATGCTTGTAACAATATTTTGTCAGCTTTTTTTATCAAGGTGAAATTGATATAATTATCATCCTTTTGAAAAATACTAATACCTGCTTCTGATCCATTTGTCATTGGTTCAAAAAACATGTGTGTTAAATATTCGAAACTTGACTCTTTCTGCTTAAAGCCTAAAAGAGCTGACCTGCCTCTTTCTTTTATTTGATTTGGATGACAAAGTAGTTTTAGTTTATTATTTTTTGTGTCTAACACATATGTGTTTTCAATAGGATATCTTCTGAAATTCCATTTTAAATTTAATTTTTCAGAATCAAATTGGTCATAGAAACCATTAGATTTAAGCTGAATTGATCCATCAAATATTACGTCATTTATTTTTTCAACCCTACCAGTTTTTGGAGCAACAACCGGCCATAAATGTTTGGTTTCTTTCCATTCATAAGGTTCTCTTTCCCATGAAAGTGGCACTAAAAATGTTTCTCTTCCCATGTTAGACCCTCTATCTATTTCATTTCTTATACCCAATAAAACCATATAATTTCTTCCATCATCCAATTCTATTATATCTCCATGGCCAGTACTATTAACCCAGTTATCATATGACAAGTGTCTAGAAGTAATAATTGGATTTCTTGGATTTGAAATATATGGTCCTGTGATAGTTTCACTTAATGCAACCATTACCGCATGATTAAAACTTGTACCACCCTCAGCAATAATCAAATAATATTTTCCCTCTTTTTTATACATATGTGGTCCTTCAGCCCAAACTCCGCCACATGCACCTCTCCATAATAAGTGTTTTGTGCCTATCAGCTTGAATTCGCTAATATCTAACTCTTGTAGCCATATTTCTCCTTCTCCGTTAAAGTTTGGATTTTCAGGCATTTGATTTCCAACATACCAAACCCGACCATCATCGTCAAAAAATAAATCTGGATCAATTCCAGGTGCTCCTTCTATATGAATTGGATCAGACCAAGGACCTGCAGGATTTTTAGCTGTAATTATAAAATTGATCATATCAGCTTTCTTCTCTAAAGCATCATAATAAACATTGGTTGTAATAATATAGAAAATTCCATTCTTGTATCTAATTGTTGGGGCATGGATTCCTCCATTAGACTGAACGTCAATTAAATTGACTGTTGAATTTACTTGTGATTTTCTGTTTAGTCCATATCCAATAAGCTCCCAATTAATTAAATCTTTGCTTTTGTGAATTGGTAAACCTGGAAAATATTCAAATGAAGAATTAACTAAATAAAAAGTGTCCCCAACTTTACAAATAGATGGGTCTGGATAACCTCCTGTAATAATAGGATTATAAAACTTTTCTTGTCCATAAATTGAAAGAGAAAAAATTATAAATATATATTGTGTCAATTTAAATATTAACTTCTTCATAATTATAATATTATTTAACACTAAAAATAGCCTCTTTTATTGATTTACCAAGTTCTTGACTTCTTTCACCTGGAGAACTTCCTCCAACAAATATCTTAAAAATACCCGATTCAATTTCCTTATGCCCTTTTTCATTAAAAGTTGACATCATATCCTTATTAACAATAAAATTTATTTTCCTTCTTTCACCAGAATCAAGAAATAATCTTTTAAAATATATTAAAGAAGAGTTAGGAGTACGATAAGAAGCTTTCAAATCCTTAATATATATTTGAACTACTTCTTCTCCTGGAATTTCACTATCATTATGAATTGTGAAATTCAACTCAATCGAATCTCCATTTATTATTTGTTCTTTTTTAATTGAAATATCAGAATAAACAAAGTTTGAATAACTTAAACCATAGCCAAAAGGATACATTGGTTTATGTTTTGTAAATCGATAAGTTCTATTATCCATACTATAATTATTATAATCCGGAAGATGTGATAACGATTCAGGAATAGTTATCGGTAATTTTCCTGATGGATTTACATCGCCAAAAATAATATCAGCTATTGCATTACCCCCTTGTTCTCCTAAATACCATGCATATATAATTGCATCGACATAGTCATAAATTTCTGAAAGATCAATTGCAGAGCCTGATTTTAAAACTAAAATTATTGGCTTACTACCTGCACTTTTTCTTAAATCTTTTAAATAATTTATCTGATTACTAGGTAGTCTTATTGAGTTTCTATCACCATTTGCATCTGATGAAATCGCATCGCCTTCTTCTCCTTCAATTAAAGCTGAAATACCCATTACTGCAATTGTTACATCGCTAGAACTAGCCAAACCTGTTGACCATTTCTGCCTTTCACTATTATTAATTAAGCCTACTCCTTCGTTAAATCTAATAATTGTACCGTTAGAAACTTTTTCTACTATGCCTTCTAATGGTGTGACAATATTGGGACTTAATCCGTTATAATTCGCAAGTAATGTATTTAAGTTTGCTGCATTTGGGCCAGTGATAAAAAGTCTATTTATACTTTTTGATAAAGGAAGGACATTGTTTTTATTTTTTAATAATACTATTGACTTCGTAGCTACATTTCTAGCTAAACTTATATGTTCCTTAGTATTTATATGATTTTTATTTAGCTTTTCATATGGATTATCATTTACGTCTTTTAAAATTCCAAGCTTTAATCTCGTCATGAATAATCTTTTCAGGGAAATGTCAAGATCATTTTCAGTAAGAAGGCCTTGATTAAAAGCACTAGGTATCAAATTATATAATGACCCACAGTTTAAATCTACTCCGCCTTTTATTGCATAAGCAACACTTTGCTCATCTGAGTTTGTAAAATTATGACTTGATTTAATATCATATACCGCTCCACAATCAGAAACTACATGGCCCTTAAATCCCCAAGAATTTCTCAATAAATCATTTAATAACGATTCACTTCCACAACAAGGCTTATCGTTTAATCTATTATATGCACACATAACTATTTCTACATTTGCGTCAACTAATTCTTTAAATGCTGGTAAATATGTTTCGTTTAAATCTTGTGCACTTACTTTAGCGTTAAAACTATGTCTATTTGCTTCAGGACCAGAGTGGACAGCAAAATGTTTTGCTCCTGCAGCTACCTTCAGATATTTGTGATGATTGCCTTGTAAACCTAGAACAAATGATCTTCCAATTTCTCCTGTTAAGAACGGATCTTCTCCATAAGTCTCATGTCCTCTTCCCCATCTTGGATCTCTAAATATATTTATATTAGGCGACCAAAATGTTAATCCAGTATACTCTGTTCGCATTCCTTTATTATCAAAAATATTATACATTGCTCTAGCTTCAGTTGAAATTACATCTGCAGTTTTTTGAATTAACTCAGGATCGAATGTAGCTCCCATTGCAATAGCTTGGGGAAAGACTGTTGCCTTTGCAGATCTTGCCACTCCATGTAGTGCTTCGTTCCACCAATTATACATTTCAATTTCATGTTCTGGAATAGACCTAGAAGTACTCAACATTTGAGATGCTTTTTCTTCAATTGTTAAAAGGGAAAGTAGGCTATCTGCAGTTTTTTCAAATGAATTAATTATTTCAATCGACGGGCTGTAATTCGTTTCTTGTGAAGTAGAGTCATGAAAAATTAAAGCTGAGAGTAAAAAGAATAATAGAAATTTTAATTTAATTTGCCACATATTCTAATTTACAATAAAAAACAACATGGATGTATTAATTACAGGAAGCACTGGAATGGTTGGAAAATCTGTATTATACGAATGTATTAAAGATAAGAGAGTCAAAAATATCTATCTTATAAATAGAATATCTACAAATTTAAAAAGTTCAAAAATTTCTGAATTTATACTAAAGGATTTTTTACATGTTGGTGAGCTAAAAGATAAAATAACGAATTGTGATGCTTGTTTTCATTGTATGGGTATAACATCTTTCGGACAAAAATCTGATCACTATTACAGGGTCACTTTTGAAATGACTAAAGTATTAACCGATTTAGTTTACGAAATTAACCCTAACTCAGTAATGACATATGTATCAGGTGAAGGAACAAGTAAAAATGAAAATAGTAAAATACCTTGGGCCAATGTAAAAGGAAAAGCTGAAAACTATATTTTAAATAAAGGCCTGAAAGATGCCTATATGATAAGGCTAGGGCTATTAATTCCAGAAAATGGCATCAAAGCCAAAACTAAATTATATAATTTGTTTTACACTTTAATGAAACCTCTTTATCCATTAATGAGATTACTGCCAACAATAACTACGAGTAGTAAATTGGGATTAGCTATGATTAATTGCTTTTACTTTCCTTTAAAAAATAAATATTTGGATAACAAAAAAATTAATAATCTTTGTAAAATGCATATAAAGGATTAATGAATAGATTAACGTACATATTAATAATTCTATTGATTTTTAGTTGTCAATCAGACTCAGAAAATAATGATCATTGGGGAGGTATATCACCAGATTTAATATCTGCTGTTGATATTTCAGATTATCCAAAAGTTTCAAGTTATAATCCAACTTTTTATGATGAAAATAATAATGAAATCAACTTTATTAATACGCTAATTCAAAATGGTGTAAACACAATTAGATTAAGATTGTGGGTAAATCCTGCCGATGAATCGTCATCACTTAATGAGGTGAAAGAGTTTTCAGATGAATTAAAATCATTGGGGTTTAAAATATGGATTACTCCTCATTTTTCAGACACATGGGCTCATCCAGGACAACAACAAATTCCAACTAATTGGGAATCTTTAAATTTTGAAGAATTAAAAAATCAATTATATGCTTATACCACTCAAATAATGAATGAAATAGATCCAGATTATATACAAATTGGTAATGAAATAAACACAGGTATATTATTTCCACATGGAAAGATTGCAGATAATCAAGATCAATTTGTTGAATTGGTAAATGTAGGTGTGAATGCCGTCAGAAATAATTCAACTAATGCAAAAATTATTCTTCATTGTGCTGGATTTGAATCCTCTAATTGGTTTTTTAATATTGTTAAAGAGGTTGATTATGATATTATGGGAATCTCTTACTATCCGTGGTGGCATGGTAAGTCATTAGATGACTTACAAAATCAATTATCAAACCTTTCAATTAATTTTAATAAAGAGGTCTTAATTGCAGAAACTTCTTATCCATTTACCTTAGGTTGGAATGATTGGACTAATAATAATGTGGGATTAGAAGAACATCTTATTCTCCCAGATTATCCAGCAAGTCCACAGGGTCAAAAAGATTTTATCAGAGATGTTAAAAATCTAATATTAGAAGTAAATAATGGGATAGGTTTTTGCTACTGGGGTGCCGATAGAATTGCTTGGGATGGTGAAACCTCTACAAATGGGTCAACTTGGGAGAACCAAGCCGTATTTGATTTTGATAACAAAGAGCTTCCTGTACTAAAAGAATTTAATTTGAATTAATTTTTAACTAACCTAAATACAACCTTTTTATTTTCAGCAATAATCGAAAGGAAATAAACTCCAGGACTCTCGTTTATACTTAAATTAAATATTCTGCCTTGATTATGAGATTTAGTCATGATCTGTCTACCTAAAATATCGTTTAATTGTATTGTAACATTATTATAGTTTTTTATCAAATCAATCGAAACAATTCCATTAGTTGGATTTGGATAAATAATTGGATTTTCTTGAAAACTATTTTCAATTATCCCTAATGATGATTCTACAATAGTCACAGAATAGTCTTCTGTTTCACCATAAGTAGTTTCAACACATGGGTCAACAGGGACATCACCTGCCCAATTTGCTTTTGCTCTTAAAATATGTTGGCCCAAAGCAGCATCTTGTGCAATCTCAAAACTTATAGTTTCGGTATAAGACCCGCCTGCTAAGCCTGGAGCAATAACATAATTATTTACAACTACTTCATCTTCGGTGAAATCTAAATCATCATTGTAGTCAATCCATACTTTAATATACTGGTCTCCATAGCCTGTTGTTACAGTTAATTCATACTCTGAACCTTGCTCTAAATCAGTTGAAATCGAAGTAAAATCACCATAGCCTTCACATCCAGAGGTATTATCAATATCCTGCAGTTGAAACAATTGAAAACCATCATTATAATCACAATTCATCGATGGTGTGCATAAAACATTGTCTCTTACTTGATACATAAACTTATACGTTTCAGACAGTAGTCCGTCAGAAGATTCTGCAAAGACTTTGAAGAAAACTTTTGTGCCTGCTTCAAAATTTGGAATAGCAGAATCTGAAATCCAAATATTATTCTCTGAGTTAGACATTTGGATTATTTCAGATGATGATTCTGTTATCCACTCAACATAAACACTATTTAAATCCCCATCATATTCTATCATTGATGTGACAAATTGATCTATGCCTTCCTTTGGTTGTGTGTCAGTGGGTTGATTAGAAATTCTAGTGGTTAAAATTGAAGGGAAATTCTCTCTCCCAGTAAGGGAATATTCCCAAACGCCTCTTCCCCATGTCGTACCTCTTAGGGTGTTTGAACCATATACTACTTCAAGCTCCATCACTGTAGTATTTGGTAAATTTTCATTATACAATTCCCAAGTATTTTCGGACATAGATTTCTTATAAACTCCTATTTCAGCTCCTAAATAAATTGTTGAATCTTCCGTATGATCGATAACCACACTTCTTATTGGCATATTGCCTAAATTATGGGTAATATTTTGCCAGCTAGTACCTTGATTAGATGACATATATACCTTCTGACTATTATTTCCATATGTTCCGTAGGTAACTATAATAGTATCATCATCCTTTGGATCAAAAGCAATATCAGTTATGAACTGATTTGGAAGAGATTGAGAGACTTCTGTAAAGGTTAATCCTCCGTCATTAGATATTTTAAGTCTATTATAATTAGAAATTGCTAGTGTGTTTGAATTATTTTCAGCAATTGCAGCGTTTTGAATATTTCCTCCAAAAAAGCTATTACCAAGCGTTGTCCAATTCGATCCAAAATCGTCGCTTCGATATAAAATATTTGTCATTGTATAAATACTCATCTGCTCATTTGGATCATACATTAAAGGGGTTACCCAATCGCCATTAAAATCATCAGGGTTTACACCATCTTGGTTGTATCCACCATCCTTAGTTCTTCGCTTACCTCCAAACTGCAAACTACCAATCATCCAATCATCATTTAGAGGATGAATAATTCCTTCCATACCATCAGCTCCATAAAATTCTATCCAAGTATCTTCATTTTTTATACTTGTTCCATTATCCTGTGACCCTGTTATTGTTCTATAATGATTTGATTGACTTGCACCGAGACAGTAGTTTTCTCTTATTGATTGGCCTTCAAAAATTTCCCAGGTAATACCATTATCATTACTTTTTGCTAAAAGCCCATCTGTGTTTACCCAAAATACTCCGTTATAACTTCTAGAACCTCTAATATCTGCGTGAACATATTGGCCTGTAGTGTCATAATTTGCATTACCCGTTGCCCAATATGTAACTTGATTCCAAGTCTGACCTCCATCATTACTCATGTGTGTATCAATATCGCCAAATAGCATATAATTATCATCCGTATCGCTTACAGAAAAAGCACCGTAATTTGAAATATTTGGATTTCCAGAAAGTGTAAAAGTATCCGCTAAATTATCAGATTTCCAAACACCATCACTAGAGCCAACAAAAACACAATTTTCACAAGCAGCTGAAACAGACAATTGTATATTGCTGTTATTGCCAGGTATAGATCCAGAAGAGGTGAAGCTGGCGCCAGCATCAGTTGAAACATATATTTGAGAATCGTTATTAAAGGTAGAGATGTAAATTATATTTTCATTTGTTGGATGAAATTCGATGTAATCGTAATCTTGATTATATTCCCAAGTATTTCCAGTTGGAACGAAAGAAAATGATTCAAAATTATTATTAGAGCTAAAAAGCCCTTCACTAGTTCCAGCAAAAACAAGATTTGGAATCGTAGGGTGATACATTATTTTATAGATTCTATTATTTGTACCAAGTCCTCCCCAGTTTAAATTATCAGGGTTAAAATTTGTGATAGACCAAGTCTCTCCACCATCAATTGATTCGTAAATACCATGAGTTGTTCCATTGTATGAGTTTCTTACATTGATTAAAACTCTTTCAGTATTTTCAGGAGAGACAGCTATTGTATTTACACCTGATGCAAATAAAAAATCCGTTGTATTCTCCCAACTTGCACCGCCGTCTAATGTCTTCCAAAACCCCCCACTTCTTGAACCAAGAAAAATTCTATTATCATCGTTTTGATCAATGTAAAACGATTCAATTCTTCCTAATCCGACTGCATAGTGTCCAGTAACCTCTTCAATATAATATGGACCTAACTCTTCCCAGCCATTATCAAAATTTGATTTATTTGAAATTGGGTTTTTAGCAAGAAAATCTTTAAATCCATCAGAAACAAAATTTGACTTAACTATATTTCTTTCTCCGCTAGGATAATACTTAGGTTCATTTTCATAGAGCCATCTTTGATAAGCTTTCCATCCAGAACCTTTTTTTGTTTTATCAATAGTTTCAAAATATGCTTCTGCTTCAGCAACAACATCATAAATATTTATATTAATATCATTAGCCATTTCTTTCCACTGTTGTGAAAATGCAGAATTGGCAAATAGCGCTAAAAAAATTAGTAAGAAAAACCTCATATATTATTTTAATGCAAGATACTAAATTTCGTATCTTGAATTTAAATCAATCCTAAAACTTACTTATGAAAGAAAGTAATGAAAACCCATTAGGCTTAGAAAATAAACTATATACCTCTGAGGAATTTGGTTCTCTTTTAAGGAATAAATTTGGTGCAGATGGTAGTATTTCTAATGTCATTTTAACTGAAATATTTCTTTCTAAATATCCTTCATATTCTTGTAGAATTAAAAAATCTGAAAACCATATCAATCAAAAAAGTTGTGGCTGTTGTTAATTGTGAATTAATTATCTCCCATAAATATTGAAGCGATAAGCATTGATAGAAAGACGACAAATAGGATTACAATAATAATTTTGGTTTTTCTTTTTTCTTTTTTACTTCCCGCATTACTTAGATCAATTTTTCCAGAATTAAAATGTGAATTATCATACATGACTTACAATTTACAATAATTTTAAAATAAGACGATTTAACTATAAAATCAATAACTTTTTTTATATTTAATTGTTAACCAAAAAAAATATAAAATGAAAAAAATTCTCTATTCGATATTATTATGTGTTTTTATTTTTTCATGTGATTCTACAGATGATGCTTCATCTACCAATCAATCTTTTGAAGAAAATTCAAAAACAATGCAAGCATTGCTTGATAGTTATGCAAATGAAAATGTTGATTATTCTCGTTTTGCTGATAATGTTGTATTCAAAGGAACGGTGTTTGGATCTCCAGATTCTTTAAAATTAGATCAAATTAAAGCAATTCATAAAGATTTTTTTGAAAAATACGATGTAAAGCATATGGCTCCATTTAATTTTCTTCAAGGTGTAAATCCTGAAACTGGAGAAGCAGATGGTTCAGTTAGGTTTTATTATGATATGCAAGTAACTAATTCTTCAAATGGAAAATCAGTTGTAGTGCCTATTTATGAATCGTTTGATTTTGACCAGGAAGGTAAAGCAATATATGTTCAATGGTATTGTGATTGGACTGCTTCAATATCTTCTTTAGACTAAAAGCTTATAATAAAAGGGTTTCTAAATAGAAGCCCTTTTATAAAATTCTCAATAAACGACTATAGTTTTATTGCTTTCAATATTATGGATTCCATTACTGCATATCCATCGCTATTTGGATGAACTAAATCTACTGCAGAAGTATATTCAGGCACTTTCAATCCACCCATACCATCTTCCATTTTAGAATAATAATCAACATACACTATGTTGTTTTTTAAACAATATTCCCTTAACACATTATTAAGTTTAATGACTTTTTTTGCTGGCTCTATGTTTGGTGACCATGGAAAATCTTTTGCAGGAAGCACTGAGCATATATAAACCTGAATTCCATATTCCTTAGCAATCTCAGCCATTGAAAAAATATTCTCTGCAATATTTGAAATTTCCATGGGGCCAGTATTCCCAGCTATATCATTGATGCCTGCTAAAATTACAACAGACTGTGGGTTTAGATTAACAACATCAGGCTTAAACCTAATTAACATTTGTGGAGTTGTTTGACCGCCAATGCCTCTATTTAAAAATGGATTATTTTTGAAAAAATCTGGGCTATGTAAAGACCAATTCTCCGTAATTGAGTTACCCATAAAAACAACAAGATTATCTGTGGGTTTTTGGAGGATTTCTAAATTATCCGATTTATATTTAGATAAATTAGCCCAATCATCAAGAGTACCACCTCCCTGAATAAAATCAACCTGAGAATTCATGTTAATAAAAATTAAACTAAATAATATTGTAATAAATCCTTTCATTGGATTAACCTCCTCTTCCTACTTTTCTGACACCTCCAGACTTTGCTTTATTATTTTGATTACTAGCTTTATTTTTAGAAGATTTTTGGTTTGAGTTTTTGGATTTATTATTTGATTGTTTATCAAATCTATTTCCGAAAAATTTACTTGGCATGGCTTTCTTTTTATTATAAATTTTAAGTTATTAAATTTTTGATTAAATTCAGACAATAACCAAAGTTAAATGGCAAATAGCTTAAAATTTTTAATAATATTTTCTTTACTATTAACTGGTTGTAAGGATATAAATAAAATGCAAGACGTATCCTTAGATGCGCCAGAAGGTATGATTTGGGTTGAAAGCAAATCATATACAAAAGGAGCAAAAAATCAGGATGGATATGCAATGATGAGAGAAAAACCATCTCACGATGTATATATCGATGGGTTTTTTATTGATGCTACTGAAGTTACTAATAATCAGTTTCAAAAATTTGTTAATGAAACCGGATATATAACAATAGCTGAAAGAAAAATTGAATGGGATGAAATTAAAAAAAGTCTACCTGCCGGTACTCCAAAACCACATGATTCACTACTTCAGCCTGGAAGTTTAATTTTTAATAAAGAAATTAAAGAAATAGTTAATATGACTAACTATTTTCAATGGTGGAAATGGCAACCTGGAGCAAATTGGAAATCTCCAGAAGGACCTGGATCCAATATAAATGGTAAAGGTAATTTTCCCGTTGTTCATGTTGCTCTTGAAGATGCTTTAGCTTATTGTGATTGGTCTAATAGAAAACTTCCAAGCGAAGCAGAATGGGAGTCGGCAGCACAAGGAAATTATAATCAGGCTATTTATACTTGGGGTAATGAAGTCGATTTATTAAATTCTAATGCTAATACATGGCAAGGTAATTTTCCTGTGAACAATGAATCTATCGATGGATTTGAAATGATTGCACCCGTGAAATCTTTTCCTCCAAACACTATTGGGATATATGATATGATTGGAAATGTTTGGGAAATCACTAATGATCTTTTCAATGTCAATTATTATTCTGAATTAAGTTTAAATTCAGACTTAAAAAACTTAAAAGGTGCTAGTAGTTGTTACAATCCCAGTAACCCTTATGAAATTCAGCATGTAATGAAGGGAGGGTCTTTTTTATGTCATGATTCATATTGTGCTAGTTATAGAATTTCTGCAAGAATGGGGGTAAGTATTGATTCAGGTTCTGACCACACTGGATTTAGAACCATTGTTACACCAGAAATGCTTCTAAATAAATAAGTGTTTTGTTAAGCTTTAATTCGCTATTTTTTTATATTTAATAAAATTAAATTAAACAAACTCAATCCAAATGTATTACCTAGGCTTAGATGTTGGTAGTTCTTCAGTAAAAGCTGCTATAGTAGATGCAAAATCTGGCAAAAGTGTATTAAGTGTTCATGAGCCTAAAAATGAGATGAGTATCAATTCAATAAAAAATGACTGGGCTGAGCAAGATCCTAATATGTGGTGGAACTATGCATGTGATGCTATAAAGAGAGTTTGTAAAGAATCTAATATTGATTCAAAAAAAATTATTTCTATCGGTATTTCATATCAAATGCATGGGTTAGTTGTGATTGACAAAAACGGTAATCCACTTAGAGATTCTATTATTTGGTGTGATAGTCGAGCCGTTAAAATTGGTAATGATGCATTTGAAAATTTGGGTCAAGATAAATGCATGAAAAATCTTTTAAATTCCCCTGGCAATTTTACTGCTTCAAAATTAAAATGGGTTAAGGATAATGAACCTGATATTTACAATAAAATTCATAAGTATATGTTGCCTGGCGATTTTATTGCATACAAATTAACTGGTGAAATTAATACAACAAGAAACGGATTGTCTGAGGGCATGATTTGGGATTATAAAAATAATTCAACTGCCGATTGGCTTCTTGATTATTATGGAATCGATACAAATTTAACACCTGATGTAGTAGATAATTTTAGCAATCAAGGTGTGATAAATTTAAGGTCATCGGAGGAAACAGGATTAAGTGTTGGTGTGCCA
>Ga0208277_1001254_pt1 | contig 14899 bp, 11 predicted proteins | sample ETNtaG_5_FD_185782 | JGI IMG/M metagenome (GOLD analysis project Ga0208277, IMG submission 185782) | Marine microbial and viral communities from oxygen minimum zone, Eastern Pacific Ocean - ETNP201406SV205 (SPAdes) (version 2) | ecosystem: Environmental > Aquatic > Marine > Oceanic ...
AAACAACGAGCTAGCGGAACAAACTGCTAAAAATATCAATCAGGACTGGCAGCATGTGGATGTAGCAAATTCAAATAGCATGAAGAGTTTATCAGAATATATTATAAAAAAATATGGTAGTATTGATATAATGGTAAATAATGCTGGAATTACCCATTTGCCAATGCCCTTAGAAGATCTAAGTGAAGAAGAGTTTGATAAAGTTTTTGCTGTAAACGCCAAGTCCGTATTTTTTTGTGGAAAATATTTCGTACCTCATATGAAAAAAAGTAAGAGAGGTTCTATACTTAACATTGCTTCAACAGCGGGGCTTTCCCCAAGGCCTAACCTGAATTGGTATAACGCTTCAAAGGGATGGATGATAACGGCCACAAAGACTATGGCTGTTGAATTAGCTACTCATAATATTCGGGTCAATGCTTTAGCACCGGTGGCTGGAGAAACTCCATTACTTAAATCTTTTCTAGGCGAAGATACTCCTGAGCGAAGAAATGCCTTTTTGTCGACCATTCCTTTAGGCAGATTTTCAACTCCAGAGGACTTAGCCAATACTGCATGTTTCATTTGCTCCGACGAAGCTAGTATGATTACCGGCGCTGTGCTTGAAGTGGATGGAGGAAGGTGTATTTGAATATTTTAAAGGCATCTAATAATAGCCTTTCGATAAAGGCGAGAACTTATAATAACAGCACAAATGTCGTTCCTAACGCCCCATACTAAAGAACTCTCTATTCGGTCGCATATTTCCAAAATTTGCCAATCTATTACTCATTCCAAAAAATGCAGAAATTGATGCTATATCCCAGATATCTTCATCACTAAAATTAAATGAATATAACTTCTGATAGTCATCTTCTGATATTTTATCTGAATCATTTGTGACCTTTACAGCAAAATCTAGCATCGCTATCTCACGTTCTGACAAATCTGCTTTTCTGTAGTTGATAGCTATTTGATCTGCTATAGTAGGATTTTTTGTTCTAATTCGAAGCACAGCACCATGTGCCACAACACAGTATTGGCAGTTATTTTCTGCGGAAGTAGCTACCACTATCATTTCCTTTTCTGCTTTAGTAAGTCCACGCTCTTCTTCCATTAATGTTTTATTAAAAGAAAAAAATGCTCTAAATTCCTCAGGTCGCCTTGATAAAATCAAGAAGACATTTGGAACAAACCCCATCTTTTCCTGGATCTTTAAAATCTCTTTTCTAATATCTTCCGGAAGACTGCTTATTTCGGGAATAGGAAACCTGCAAATTTTATCGCCATGACTTGTCATATTTTTTCTTTCTTGTTTTTATTTTATCTTAATAATCTTTTCAGCTGATCAATGTATTTTGAAACAAATTTTATAAAACTATTATTAGGTTGTTGCGAGGAAATTCTTTCTTTCAGCACATCTCCCGCATCTATATACGAAGATGATAATTCTTGGATAACAGCATGGCCACAAAATGGGACATGTACCTCTGAATAACCTCCTTCATGCGCAAAAACAATTCTATCATCACAAAAAATGTTAGCAGCTTCCATAACTCTTCTAGTCATTTCTTTGAAGGTATCTGCATAACACATCATCCTACTCAGAGGATCAACTCCCGAAGCATCATACCCGCAAGCTACAATTATTATGTCTGGTGAATATTTCTTAATTTCCGGCAAGACTAACTTTTCAACAGCCTCAATATAATTTTGATGCCCAGTACCTGGAGGCAAAGGGATATTCAGATTAAAACCCTCGCCGAGACCTGCTCCACGATCTTCAAAATTTCCAGTATTAAGCGGGTAATTTCTTTCTTGATGGATTGAAATAGCATAAACATCATTCCTTTGATAAAAAATTTGTTCGGTGCCATTTCCATGGTGAACGTCCCAATCCAAAACTAAGATTTTTTCTACACCTAATTCTCTTTTACAAACTTCGATGGCGATAGCTATATTGTTTAATAAACAAAAACCATTAGGAAAGTCTGGAAGACAGTGATGGCCAGGAGGTCTAGAAAGCGCATATGCATTTTTTATTTTACCAAGTAAAACGCTTTTTGTTGCCTCAATAACGAGCCCAGCTGATTGGCTAGCAATCTCAAAACCACCTGTCCCGAATGGAACTCTTAGTCCCATCTCTCCACCACCGTTATCACTCAATTCTTTAAACTTTTTAAGATAAGATTCTGGGTGAATAGTCCTTAACTCATCAAAAGAAGCCAAAGGGCTCGAGCATGCATCCAATTCTTTTATCAATCCTGTAACTTCAATAAGGTTCTTCAACCTTCGTTTTGTTTCTGGATTTTCTGGCAAACCTCCACTTGAAAGAGGTTCCACTAGTTCTCCGACAGGAACAGTTAGCGCATAATTGCCGCCAGCGTGCCAAAAACACTTCTCATCAAAGAAGAATCCCGTTTTACCCATTATAAGCAATCGCCTCCTATAGCACCCTAACTAACACTATCAAATGCCACTTTTTAGCAAATATTGCTATTTTTATTTATTGAATGAAAGGGTAAATTTAATTAATTAATTTATTTCTTTCCTTGACCATTTTAACTTCTAAGGTAATGCTTTTATTATAAAAATTATAAAGTTTTACAAACTTACAAGAACAAGGAGATCAAAATGAAAAAAATTATATCTATAGGGATCTTTTTGGCTTTAATAGCTCTTCCGCTTAAAGCCGCAGATCTTGGAGGGCAAGTTGTGAGCATTGGCTCTGACACTACGTATCCTCCTCATGAATTTATTGAAGATGGAAAAGTGGTTGGCTTTGACGTCGACGTAGTAGCAGAAATATGTAAGCGCATTAATTGTGAACCTAACTGGGTTACAACAGCATGGGATGGAATTTTTCCCAAACTAGCTAGTGGTGAGTGGGATATGGTTGTATCAGGAGTAACGATCACTGATGAACGAGATAAAATCGTCGATTTCTCTGATCCATACATAATTATTCAACAAGGAATTTTGATGAGAGTTGATGATGCGGACGGAGCTAGCCTAGATGATTTCCAATCTGGTTCAATGGTGCTTGCTTCACAAACTGGAACTACGAATGCTCAGCTAGGTGAAGAGTTAGTAGGTAGAGACAACCTTAAACTTTTTGAAGCATTTAATAATGCTGTTTTAGCTCTTCAAAATGGCGATGTTGACGGAGTTATTATCGACGGCACAGCTGCCGTGTCTTACGAGCAGGAATACGCTGGAGAGCTAACTGTAGGAGTAAGCGGCTTAGCTTCCGATCCTTTAGGACTTGTTTTCCAAGAAGGTAGTGCCTTAGTAGATGATTTCAACGAAGGCTTAGCTGAAATAATAGCTGATGGAACCGTAGATAAATTAATTATGAAATGGTTTGATTCCTAATTGATATAGCCAAAACTAGTAAAAGGCCCTAAAGAAAACTTAGGGTCTTTTACAAAAGGTAATTTCTTACATGAAAACATTGATGCATTACCTTAAGGAAGCAAGGGCTAGCAACTTGGTTTTTGCGGCCCTTTTGCCTTTTATTATCTACTTTATAATGAGTTCAAGAAACTATGGAACAGCTTTAAAAGTAGTATTAGGCATTGAAGAAAATGCACTCTCACTTTTATTTGTTTTTATTATTGGTTCAATAGCGGGGCTCCTAGGGTTATGGGCTTTAATAAACTTAAATTTTTCCCTTAGACCAGATATAAAAATACACCTGGAAAATAAAGGCAGGTTCAATGCAAAGCTATGTTTTTCTATCCAGCTTCTTTTCTTGGTAATATTAAGCTTAACCTCGCTAACAGATGAATTCTTATATTCTATTTTAATAAACTGGGGAAATCCGAGAGATTACCCCTGGATAATAATTGTCGACCAAAATTATTCAATTACAGATGAAACAAAGGCTACTGCTTCCCAAATATTAGAATTTTGGCTACGAGCATCTCTAATCATACCAGCTATTTCATTATTCTTGAGCTTTTCACCAAAAGAGCTCCTTAAAAGCTATATTGGCAAAGGCTTAAGGTTAGCAATCTTTTTGTTAAATTTCTTCTTTTCATTTTATATGCTTTTAGTTTCTCACGCAGGCTATTCCGTTGGCTTGATGACCTGTCTCAGAGCCGCATTTCTTGCTTATTTTCTGGCTAGCGTTTTAGGACTAGTTTGGGCTATCCTCACAAACTTACAGCCGTCAAAGAAAAGCAGTATAATTACTACATTTGTTGGAATATTTTTGATTATTTTTTCAATCTTCCAATTTGCCCAACCAAAAATTGATGTTTCCTTAGTTGGTTCTACTGATGGAAGAATCGGAATTATCAAAGGCACACCTCAATCGGTAACAGATACTATCAGATATGGTGAATTTACGGCAGAAAAACAGGACAGCTTGATTAAAATCAGGTCTACAAAATCAATAGAGCAGACATTGAAAATTCTTGACAGTGGTAAGCTCTCAGGGGCACTTTTGCCGTCAGAAAATGTTAATGATTACCCTGTTTTATGGACTACCAAGTATCTTCCAGTTCTAAATAAAAACCTTGGTATTACTTCAGGTATTGTTGGGACCGTCTTACTATTACTTGTCGGTGTAGGGATAATATCTGGAATGCATCCTCTACATGTATTTTCAGACTTTTTTGTTGATACAATTCGGGGCGTGCCTATGCTTGTTTTAGTCTTATACGTCGGCTTACCCCTTGCTGGTGCAATCAAAAATGCCTCATACGAATACATCGACATGAGCATAATGGCTAGAGGCGTATTAGCCATAGGCATTGGCTATTCAGCCTATATGGCCGAAATATTTAGAGCGGGGATTGAGGCAGTTCCTAAAGGTCAAATTGAAGCAGCAAAAACCATAGGGTTAAGGGACTGGCAAATAGCGCGATTTATTGTATTGCCACAAGCTATAGCAATAATTTTACCAGCACTTGGAAATGAATTTATAGCTATGCTTAAGGATACTGCTTTGCTATCAGTACTATCTTTAAGAGACCTTACACAGCGTATGAGAGAGTATCAAGCAGCTACATTTCAGGCTTTCCCTGCATTTAATTCAGCTGCTTTGATCTACATTATTCTTACTCTGATAGCTGCCAGTAGCATCAAATCAATTGATAAGATAATAAACAAAAAAAATATTAGAAAAGAATAATGAAAAATGGAATAGAGGTTCTCGATAGCTCTTACTCCTGGCTAAGGTTATTTTTTACTCTAATCGTTGCTACAGTAGGGAATGCAGGGATGTGGATAGTTATCCTTGTTTTGCCTGAAATACAGGATACTTATTCTATCTCGAGATCTACTGCATCTATCCCTAACACCCTTACTATGATAGGTTTTGGGCTTGGAAACCTGTATTTTGGACGAGCTATAGATAAATACGGTGCATTTTACGTTGTAATAATAGCTGCAATACTAAATGCCATTGGATTTTATTTTGCCTCGATTAGTACTACTTTATCTGCAAACTCCGTATGCCACATTCTAATTGGGTTTGGAACCGGGGCAAGTTTCGCTCCACTAGTTGCAGATGTCTCTTTATGGTTTAAAAAGAGACGCGGCGTAGCGGTGGCGATTGCATCAAGTGGAAATTATTTTTCGGGAGCAGTCTGGCCGTTCATGCTAGGCGGCGTTCTTGAAACGCAAGGTTGGGAAACTGTTTACCATTATTTAGCAATGATAAGCATTTTCGCTATGATTCCCCTAGCTGCATTGCTAAGAAGGAAAATTCCTGAAGCAGTAATCTCGCAAGACAATGCAAATGCTCTGAATAAAATTTCTTCTATTGGGCTCTCAAGATCTCTTTTAATTATTTTACTTTCATTTGCTGGCTTTGGATGTTGTGTAGCAATGTCAATGCCTCAAATCCACATTGTTGCTCTTTGCACAGATCTTGGTTTTAGTCTTAGAGTAGGCTCAGAAATGTTATCGCTAATGTTAATTGGAGGAATAATATCTCGATTTCTCTCTGGAATTCTTTCTGACTATGTAGGTGGTGTTTATACATTATTACTGGGCTCAACACTTCAGTGCATTAGCTTGTTTTTATTTATGCCCTTTGATGGCTTAGTACCTCTTTACGTTGTAAGTTTAATTTTTGGTTTGTCACAAGGTGGTATTGTCCCTAGCTACACAATGATAATTCGTGAGTATGTCCCCGCTAGTGAAGCTGGAACGAAGGCAGGACTAGTTCTGATGATGACCATTTTAGGTATGGCTTTTGGAGGATGGGTTTCAGGTCTAATTTATGATTTAAGCGGATCTTATCAGATAGCATTATGGAATGGTGTATTATTTAATGTAATGAATATTGTGATTATCTTATATATATTTTTTAGGACAAATAAATTACGCTCTGAACAAACTGTTATCGCATAGGCTTTTTATACTACCACCTAAGGCTCATACAACTTAATCCAGCATCTACTTTCCCAACCTCATCAACGGTTAAAAACTTTAAGTCATATCGCTGTGATAGCAAAAGGTCAGTTTTTTCAAAACCATTTGGGACAAAAAGTGTTTCATTAACCCTTAGAGAATTTGCAGCCACTTCCTCGCCAACGGGAACCTTAATAATTTCATAATTTTTTCCCGCAAAAAAACCAGTCTCATAAAGTTTTTCAGTACAAAATATAGTATTTTCATCCAGTAAACAGCAGTCAGATTTAAAATGAAGCACCCCAGGGGGTGTGATGGCTATCTCAGAAGTAACCCCCAACTTTGAAAGCTTTTCAGATAGTGAGTTGGCTCCAACTTTATCAGTTCTATCTGAAAGGCCTATTATACAGTGATTTCCTATGCGAAGAACATCACCTCCTTCAACAGTACCTTCTTCGACAAATAATACTATTTCGAATTGATTGGCTAATTCTAAAGCCAACGAACCCTTCTCGCCAAATCTAGATTTAGCACCAGGCCTCAGAACAATACACCCATTGGAAAATGTCAATGCTGGATCTTCAACAAACATACTGTCTGGAAATTCCTCTAGTGGAGGCAATGTTATCACATTCAAGCCTATAGATTTTAAGGCATCTTTATAAGCCGAATGTTCTTTCAAAATTTCCCCATAATCTGGAGAAATTTCTTTAGAACTAATAGCATTCGCCACACTTTTTGAAGGTGTTCTTAACAATGCATTTTTAAAATCAAAAGCCATAAATACCTAAAAATTTTTCTGAAATTAATTATGTCTCTTTAGTTAAAATAGTAAAGTTCAAGTTATAGCAGTTAGGTACTTTATTATAAGATATTTTTATTGAGATAAATTTTATTTTTGATACTGTGGCTGTACAGATTGTTATTCTCTGATAATGAATGTCCGGGTACTGGTATTCTCCGTGACGAATGCCTCTAGCTAATGAGGTAAAATTGACCCAAATGAACAAGAATTTTAAGAGTTTTTCTAATATTACGAGGAGGGTTCTAAAGCTTGGATCCGAAAAATGGATTCCCCATGTAAAAGCAAGAGAAATGGAAAAGAATACGCCAGATCTTATTATTTTAACTATTGGAGAACCAGATATTCCAGTGAACAAGAAACTAGTAAAGATTTGCTCTGATTCTATGAAGAAAGGAAGAACAAGATATTCGAGTGGCAGAGGCGAACCTAATCTAATCGAAGCTCTTTCTTCTAAATATTCTAAATCAACCGGATCTAAAATTAAGCGAGAAAATATCCTTTGCTTTCCTGGCACTCAAACAGCTCTTTTCATAGCAATGATGGGATTAGCAGAAAAAGGTGATGAGGTTTTGGTGGGAGATCCTCTTTATGCAAGTTATGAGGGCGTCATTGAGGCTACAGGCGCTAAGATGGTTAAGGTACCATTACAAAAGGAAATAGGGTTTTCTATGACTGCAGAAGCATTGGAAAAAGCAATTACTCCTAATAGCAAAGTTTTATTGTTAAATTCTCCACATAATCCCACTGGTGCAGTACTAACCAAAAAAGAAATTGAAGTGATCGGGGATATTTGTTTGAAAAACAATATTTGGATTATTTCTGATGAAGTTTATGCTGACCTAATATATGAGCAACACCCACCTCTAAAATTTTCATCACCGTTGGATTTTGAAAAATTTAAAGTTAATACTGTAGTTGTTTCTAGTATTTCTAAATCCCATGCGGCTCCTGGTTTTAGGAGTGGTTGGGTTATAGGGCCCTCGGAATTTTGCAGTCAATTATTACCCCTATCCGAGACAATTCTTTTTGGAAATCAACCTTTCATTGCTGATATGACAGCCTATGCCTTAGAAAATGAAACAATTACTGCTGAAACTATGCGTAAAGATTACAACCGAAGAGCAAAGATAGTTTTAGACTCTTTTAGAGGAATTAACTCTTTAAATCCTTTTAAGCCAAATGCTGGGATGTTTATAATGGTAGATATCTCAAATACTGGAAAATCCAGCGAGGATTTCACGTCATTACTCCTAGAGAAAGAACATGTAGCTACTATGCCGGGAAGCTCATTTGGGGATCAAGCAAAAGATTTTATAAGGATGAGCCTTACTGTTCCAGATGAAATGGTCAAGGAAGCTTGTGAAAGAATGAAACATTTTGTTTTAAACTCTTAATTATGTATTGGAGTAAGTAATGGCATATACGGTAGGGGAAATCATCATTGAAACTCTCACTGATCTAGGTGTTCAGGTAGTATTTGGCATTCCAGGCGTTCACTCAGTTGAATTATATCGAGGGTTAGCTCAGAAGAATATTCGCCACATAACACCTAGACATGAGCAAGGAGCTGGCTTTATGGCAGATGGTTATGCCCGAAGATCAGGAATGCCAGGTGTATGTTTTGTAATCACAGGACCGGGCTTAACGAATATTATTACCCCTATGGCTCAGGCCTATGCAGACCGAATACCAATGCTTGTAATTTCTACAATAAACCCAACACCTGAATTGGGAAAAAATTCTGGCCTATTGCATGCTCTTCCTGATCAATCGAAACTGGCCAAATCAGTGTCTCTAAAATCATATACTATCACTAACCCTAAGAACGCGTCCAAAATTGTTAGCAAAGCTTTCTTTGAGACCTTGGGTTCAAGAAAAGGTCCAGTTCATATTGAAATTCCAACAAATATTCTGGAAGAAAGAATTTCTAATGTGGCTCGCAATATAGGCTCCCCAATTCGCTTAATATCAAAAAAATTTAAGAGTGACTTACTAAAGTTTGTAAAAGCGGTTGAAAGTGAAGAAAGCACATTAATTTTTGCAGGAGGTGGAGCAGTTAACGCCTCAGAAGAACTGTCTGAGTTGAGTGAAAAACTTTGTGCTCCTGTGATACTCACAATAAATGCAAGAGGACTGATGTCTTCAAGCTCTATGGCATTACCTGCCTCCCCCAGTCTCCCTGTTGTTCGAACTTTTATTAAGAATTACGATATAGCAATAGTTATAGGCAGTGAATTAGGTCCGACAGATTACGATATGTTTGGAACCGGAGAAAAATTAAAATTTAAGAAAATAATACGAATAGATACTGACCCCAATCCGAATATTGGGACACCAAAAATTAACTTAAATATTACTCAGGATAGCAAACTGTTCTTACAAGAAATTAATCGTTATCTTTTAGAAAAAAACTTAAGACGAAAAAGATTAAAATCAGATGTTGAAAAAATGGTTTCAAATACTAAGGCACAAATTAGAAAAAACTTAAGTGGCCTTGAAAAAAAATCTATTGCCTTAATAGAGGGCATTTATTTATTATTACCAAAAGCAGTAATTGTAGGGGACAGTACAAAACCAGTTTACGCAGGAAATGATTTCATTAACCCTCCCGGTCCAAAAACTTGGTTCAATGCTGCTACCGGTTTTGGAGCCTTAGGATATGCCCCACCTTCGGCGATTGGAGCACAAATTGCCGACCCTGAATCACAAGTAATATGTCTGGTTGGAGATGGTGGTTTGCAATTTTCTTTGACAGAAATAGGATCAGCATTGGACGAAAACTTGCCCATAATTTATGTAATCTGGAATAATCACGGGTATAAAGAAATCTCTGATTTTATGGATAGCAAAAATATTGAAAGAATTGGAGTAACTCCATCACCACCTAATTTTAAATTTATTGCCGAAGCATATTCAATTCCCTACTTTCATCTAACAAAAATCAGTAGCCTCCGAAAAATTTTGGATAAAGCAACAAAAAAGATGAGAGAAAAAGAATTTAAACCATGTATAATTGAGGTAGATGAGCATAATTTTTCTTTAGGTTCCCAGAATAATGGTTAGAAAAGAAGATAATAAAAATGAACTGCTTGACATCGAAGTAATACCTGACCAAGGCATTGTTTTAAGTGACGGAACCAGACTTTCAGCAAAAGTATGGCGTCCTAAAGATTATACTAAGAAAAAATATCCAGTAATTTTGGAATACATTCCTTATAGGAAAACAGATGGAACCCAGGTAAGAGATGCTCTAACCCATCCGTATTTTTCTGAAAGAGGTTATATTTGTTTGCGAGTGGACTTGAGAGGTAACGGTGATAGTGAGGGACTACTTTTTGATGAATACACTGAAACTGAACTTAGTGATGCCGAGGAAGTTATAAGCTGGGCAGCCAGTCAAAGCTGGTCCAACGGCAATGTTGGAATGATGGGAATTAGTTGGGGAGGATTTAATAGCCTGCAACTTGCAGCTAGAAAACCAAAGGCCCTAAAAGCTATCATTACTTTATGTTCCACTGTTAACCGCTATACAGATGATATCCATTATAAAGGTGGGTGCCTTCTAAATGAAAATTTGGGTTGGGGAGCGACTATGCTTTCCTTTTCCTCTAGACCACCTGACCCTCTTTTTGTCGGCGAACGGTGGCGAGAGCTATGGTTGGAAAGGTTGGACCAACAACCACATTTGTCTCCTATTTGGCTTCAACATCAAAGTAGAGACGAGTATTGGAAGCACGGTTCGATTTGCGAAGATTATTCAAAAATAGAGGCTCCAACTTTAGCTATAGGTGGTTGGGGGGATGCTTACAAGAATGCAGTTCCCGCACTGCTTGAAAACCTGTCCTGTCCCAGGAAAGGTATAATGGGACCATGGGTCCATAAATACCCACATTTTGCAGTTCCTGAGCCACGAATTGGATTTTTACAAGAAACTCTCAGATGGTGGGACAAGTGGTTAAAAAATATAGATAACGGTGTGGAGAAAGATCCAGATTATAGACTTTATGTTATGGATGGCATTCCCCCAAAAACATCGTATGAAACTCGTCCGGGAAATTGGATAAAAGAAGAAGAATGGCCATCAAAAAATATTTCTTTTAAAAATTTTGAATTAGCAGCCCAAAATAAATTAATAACTCAGGGAAAAAATAAAAATCGCAACTCCTCACTTGGAAGAATTAATTCTACCCAAATCTGTGGCTTAAGTAGTGGCGAATACTGCGCTATCTGGCTAGGACCCGAATGGCCAGGGGACCAAAGATTTGATGACAGTCTCTCACTTTGTTTTGACTCAGACCAAATGGACCTAAAAGCAGATATTGTTGGAGCCCCAATAATAAAACTTAGAATAAAAGCTAATAAACCTTTTGGTCAAATTGCCGTGAGATTGTGTGACGTTGCACCTGACGGCACGTCAAGTAGAATTACATACGGTGTTTTAAATCTTAAATTTATAAATGGTTTCGAGGAATCTAAACCATTAGTTTTAAATAAGGAAACGGAGTTAAGTTTTGAGCTTGATCATATTGCCTACCGTTTGCCTAAACAACATAAACTTAGAGTGGCCATATCGAATACATATTGGCCGCTAATATGGCCTGAACCTGAAAGCGCTGAGATAGAGATTTTAAAAGGATCCTTAAAACTACCAACAAGGACTCAATCAATTACAGATGAATGGATTTTTCCAGAACCTATATTGGCGCCGGAGTGGAAGCATAAAAAATTAAGAAAGTCTAAAAATAGTAGAAAAATTTCGATAGACTACGAGACCGGTGTCACTAGTGTAATCATTAAAGATGACTTTGGATCAAACAGGGATCTAGAAAATGGGTTGGTAATTTCCAGTAAAGCAGAAGAAATTTGGTCGATCCACCCCAATGATCCATTATCAGCATTTGGTAAAACCCATTGGACGGAAGAAAGAGCAAGAGATGAATGGTCGATCCGGACCGAAACATATTCAACAATGACTTCCGATAAGGATTTCTTTTATTTAGAAAGCCGAGTGGAAGCATTTGAAAATAATAAGAACATTTTTGAAAAGAAAATGAATAAAAAGGTCAAACGTTTACTTTAAAATCAGTTTATGTTCCCAGCACTTTGTAGATTATTGCATAATCCTCTTTCAAAAATAAACTTTCCAATTTATTAGAAAAAGGGGGTGGAGCTTTATTAAAAGGCAAAGTAAACTACATACTAATAATCTATAATATAATTCTTAAAGGTGAGAAGTTTGCATCCAATTGTAATAACTGTACTACAAAGACTAGCACTTGGAGTACTTACACTTTTTTTGGTAAGTCTGGTAATATTTCTTTCTATAGACTTTCTGCCAGGAGACTTTGGAGAGGCTCTCCTAGGACAATCTGCCAGAGAAGATACAGTCGCAGCTTTCAGAAAAGAACTAGGTTTAGATAAGCCTATACTTGTTCGTTATTTTGATTGGGTTGGAGGAGTAATGACTGGAGACCTTGGAACATCTTTCTCTGGTCGAAATGCCTCAGGAATAGACCGTTCGAGAACTGTAGCCGAGTTAGTTGCACCAAGACTTAACAACACTCTATTTCTAGCCCTTACAGCTGCTATTATAGCCGTTCCACTATCTTTAATTCTTGGAATTACTAGTGCCCTTTATAGGGGATCTTTTTACGACCGCGTAGTAAATGTCAGTACACTAACGGCAATATCATTTCCAGAATTTTTTGTTGGCTATATTCTAATTTTACTCTTAGCTACTCTCTTCCCCATTTTCCCATCATTAGCTAATATCGATGTTTCAACACCTTTCTGGGAAAAATTATCAAAGATAGCTTTGCCTGCAATGACATTAACACTCGTAATTGTTGCCCACATGATGAGGATGACAAGAGCAGCAATCATTAATTTGTTAGCGAGTCCTTATATCGAAATGGCCCGCCTAAAAGGTGCGTCAGCTACGGAAATAATCTTGAAACATGCTTTGCCTAATGCGTGGGCGCCCATAGCAACAGTAATAGCATTTAACCTTGCCTATCTCGTCGTGGGCGTCGTAGTAGTGGAGGTCGTTTTTGTATACCCCGGTATTGGCCAATTAATGGTAGACTCTGTTACCGTTAGAGATGTGCCAGTGGTTCAAGCTTGTGCCTTAATCTTTGCTGCAACTTATATCATTTTAAATTTAACTGCTGATATAATTGGTATTATCACAAACCCAAGAATTCTCCATCCTAGGTAGAGCTAATGAGCGAAGATAAAATACCCCAAGATTATTCAGCAAAATCTGAAGTCGGCTTTGTAAGAGTACGAAGGACAAAATTTCAAAGAACTCTGATTGATCTTAAAAAAGCACCCCCTACTGCTTTGTTAGGAATGATTATTATATTGACTTACATTATTGTTGCATTATTTGCTCCGCAAATAGCCCCTTACGGAGAAGCGGAAGTATTTATGGTTCCTTACGCTCCATGGGGTGGGGATCATATTCTTGGAACAGACCAGATTGGAAGAGATATATTTACAAGATTAATATATGGCGCTCGAAATACAGTTGGTATTGCACTCATGACAACATTATTGGCCTTCTTGATAGGAGGTTTTTTTGGTCTCCTAGCTGCCATACTTGGAGGATGGGCAGATCAAGCCTTAAGCAGACTAGTTGATGTAATGATGGCTATTCCAAGCCTTATCTTTGCTTTGATGCTTCTTTCTATTTTCGGAACAAATGCTGTTAACCTGATTATTATTTTAGCAATTCTCGAAAGTACAAGGGTCTTTAGATTGACTAGAGCAGTTGGGCTAAATGTTGTCGTGATGGATTATGTGGAAGTGGCTCGTTTAAGGGGCGAAAAGATAGGCTGGATTATTCGAAAGGAAATTCTTCCAAATATTTTACCACCTCTCGTAGCGGAATTCGGTCTACGCTTTTGTTTTACTTTTCTTGCAATAGCAGCGCTTTCTTTTTTAGGATTAGGGATACAGCCCCCATCTGCCGACTGGGGCTCAATGGTCAGAGAGAATGCTGGGCTTATAAATTTTGCCCACTATGATATTCAATCCGGCCTGACACCTCTTCTTCCAGCAGCTGCAATTGCAATTCTAACAGTTGGAGTAAATTTTGTAGTGGATTGGTTTTTACAGAAAACAAGTGGAATTAGAGATGAAAAATAGTAACTTGGCCCACTCTCAACCACTACTTAAGATGTCTAATATTCAAATTGAGGGCTTTGCTGATGAACGTTGGCACAAGATAATTAAAGGCATTGATTTAACCCTTCACCGAGGTCAAATTTTGGGACTTATTGGAGAGAGTGGCGCCGGAAAATCAACATTAGGACTTGCAGCAATGGGATTTGCCAGACCTGGGTGCCGCTTCACTGGAGGAGAAGTAGAGTTTGACGGTTTGAATTTAACTAAGATGCCAGAATATGAAAAAAGAAAACTTTGGGGTACTAGAATTACCTACGTGGCGCAATCTGCTGCTGCAGCGTTCAACCCGGCACATAGATTGTTAGATCAAACCATTGAATCTACCGTTAGAGGCAAAATTAAGCCTGAACTGGAAGCCAAAGCGGACGCAAAAAAACTTTATGAGGAGTTGCAACTACCAGAGCCTAATCTTATTGGAGATAGGTATCCGCACCAAGTTTCGGGAGGGCAGCTTCAACGGGTAATGACTGCAATGGCCATGTCGGCAAGACCTGATCTAATTATCTTTGACGAGCCCACAACAGCATTAGACGTTACTACACAAGCTGAAGTGCTAGCCTC
>Ga0208277_1001256_pt1 | contig 14881 bp, 11 predicted proteins | sample ETNtaG_5_FD_185782 | JGI IMG/M metagenome (GOLD analysis project Ga0208277, IMG submission 185782) | Marine microbial and viral communities from oxygen minimum zone, Eastern Pacific Ocean - ETNP201406SV205 (SPAdes) (version 2) | ecosystem: Environmental > Aquatic > Marine > Oceanic ...
ACGATCGCGCGCGTCGACGAAGGGGATTCATTTCATTCATTCGCCGGCTGGCGGCTGGCGGCGGCTCGAACGCGACGACGCGGCGCGTCGCGCTCGACGCGTCGCGCGTCCGCGCGAGAGAGGAGGCTCGAACGACGAGAAACGTCGTTGAGACGCGCGCGTCATGTCCGCGCGCGACCTCTCGACGCTCCAAAGCGCGTGTAAGAGGGATCCAGAGGGATACGAGGAGGATTTCGCGTTGCAGCTTCGACGCTACGAGGCGTTGCGCGCGCTGTTCGCGATGAAACCGTCGCGCGATCACAAAGAGTTTAGTGATTTGGTGTCGTTCATCGCGCACGTGAGTGTGGTGTACAGGGAGGCGACGAAAGGGTTTCCGAGCGGGGTGGTGGAGCTGTTGGAGAGGCACTACGCGATTTTGGACGCGCGCTTGAGGAAGAATTTGACAAGCGCGTTGATTCTGTTGAGGAATAAGGGGGTGATCGGCGTGGAGGTGACGCTGCCGTTGTTTTTTAAAATGTTTCGGGTGAGGGATAAGACGTTGCGGGTGATGATGTTTAAGCACATCGTGAGCGACGCCAAGGCGGCGAATAAAAAGAAGACGGATGACAAGTATAATCGCACGGTGCAGTCGTTTTTACACGCGGCGATCAAGGATGAAAACGAAGCGACGGCGAAAAAGGCGCTGGCGGTGTTGACGGAGATGTACAGAAGAAACATTTGGACGGATGCGAAGACGGTGAATTTGGTGGTGGAGGCGTGTAAACACCCGTCGCAAAAGATTTTAGTCGCGGCGTTGAAGTTTTTCGAGGGCCAAGACGAAGCCGCCGAAGCCGCCGCCGAGGCTGGAGACGAGAGCGATTCGGACGATGATCCGAGCGCGCGCGACGCGGAGATCAAGTCTCGATCGCAAGTGTCCAAGGAGGACGTCTTCAAGGCGTACAAGACGGTGCGTGTGACTGTGGGATATTTTTCTTTGTTTTTCTTCGTCGACAAGACGACGCGAAAGCCCGTGATGCTCGAATATATTTGCTACTCTCGAGGTTCGACAGTGACGACACTCAATCACCAAGATCGCTGAGGCTTTCGAATACATCGTTTCGTCTCTACCACATTTTTTCAGATTTTTTAAACGCTCATCGACTGACTTTGAACGCGCCGCTGGTTTACGATGTTCGCGCAGGGCGTCGCCGCGTCGAAGAAGAAGAAACAGAAAAAGCTCAAGCGAACCATCAAGAACATGCAAAAGCGCGAGCGCAAGGCGGACGGCGCCGTCGACACGAGATTTGCGGCGATGCACCTGATCAACGACCCTCAGGCGCTCGCCGAGCTGTTATTCGGAAAGCTTCAAGTCGGACACATGTCGTACGACACCAAGATGCTCGTCATCCTCGTCATGTGCCGCATCATCGGCATGCATCAGCTCATCATGCTCAACGTGTACCCATTTTTGCAGCGCTACATTCAACCGAGTCAGTTAGAGGTACGTGCTCGTTTTATCGAGATTCCCACGACGAACTCTCTCGCGAACGATGACAAAAACTCAAGGCTATGGGCATTCGCAATGTGACCCACATCGACGCCTCCGCTTAGTACCTGACGCGAACACTCGAACGCGCACGTCGTCGACTCGAGCGACACGTGAGATGACTAACTGTGAAACGCTCTTTGTTCGTGACGCGCGCAGGTGACGCGATTGCTCGCAGCCGCGGCGACGGCGTGTCACGAGCTCGTGCCTCCGGATGCGCTCGCGCCGATGTTGCGACAACTCGTTAATCAATTCATTCACGATCGCGCGCGTCCCGAAATCGCCGCGGTGGGATTAAACGCCGTGCGCGAGATTTGTGCGCGGTGTCCGCTCGTGATGGATGAGGATTTATTGCAAGATTTGGCGCAGTACAAAAAGGCGAGAGATAAACCGGTTTCAAACGCCGCGCGAGGACTCATCGCGTTGTTCCGCGAAATCGCGCCGGGTCTTCTCGAAAAGAAGGATCGCGGGAAGGGCGCGGACATGTCACGATCGCTCAAAGAGTTCGGTGAGGGTGAAGTGACCGATCGCATCGACGGTATCGATTTACTCCAGCGCGACATGTTGAGAAAGAAGCGCGAAGAAGAGGATGACGAGGAGGAGGATTTCTCTGATGAAGATGACGAAGACGAAGACGAGGGAGAAGAGTATTCCGGTGAGGAGGAAGAAGAGGAAGAGGATAAAGCGACGACTGGAAAGCACGCGAGAGCGGAAGAGGTCGATCCCGACGCGCCGCCACCCAAGCTTAGAAAGAACGGTAAACTGTCGCTCGCCGAATTGAAGCGTCGGCACAAGATGATGGTTCAACAGCGCAAGGATGAGGAAGAAGCCGAAGCGCGCGCCGAACAGGAGGCCGAAGAGGCCGAGCTCGGTGGACCCGTGGAACAAGAGCGCATCCTCACGCAAGAAGATTTCAAGCGCATTAAGGCGCTTCAGACGGAGCAACAACTCAACTCGGCGTTGAGCAAGGCGGGGGCGACCAAGGCGTCCAACGTCGCCAACGATCAAGTCCGAATGATGATGCGCAAGGCGGATCGGGCGAGCGATCGGCGCGTTAATCCCGCCGCGCTCGCTGCGACGGGTATCAAGCGTGCGCACGATAAGGCGGCTCGTCTCGCTACGGTGCTCGCCGGTCGCGAGGATAACGAGTACGGCGCGTCCGCCGTACGTAAACAAAAGAAGACTGGTGGTTCGAGTAACAAGGAGAAACTCAAGAAGAAGGCGCTGCCACTCGCGGCGCGCGTTCACGCCGCGACGCGACGAAGACACGCACCCGTGCAACGAGGAAAACAGCAGAGAGGAAGAAAAGTTTGGAAAACGTAAACATCTCGGCGCGCCACTCTTTCGGCGCGCGCAGAGGTGTTGTCAGTGAAAGAACGAATACGTGTGAATTTCAAAGCGTTGGTAGCGTTAGATTTTTCGAGCTTTGTAACACAAGATGTAGGACATGTGATGATCACCCCCGCCCTTGAGCGCTAGGACATCCTCCTCGGTGCGCGGAATGGGTTTTTCATCGTCGAATTCGGTCCACGAGCCGTCGTCTCTCTTCACCCAAGACACGTAGTGACCGCTGTCGGCGCTTCGACCTTTGTGCGTCAACACGGCGGTCAAGTCGTAGAAACCGGTGAATCGAGTTCCCTCGAGAGGATCGACCTCCGTCGTCGCCGGTTCGCTCGTCATCGCCTCGGACATTGCCGCGTCCTCGCCCTCCTTCACCTCGCCTTCGTCCTTCTTTTCCTCTAACGAAGCCTTCTTTTCGGCCAATCGTTGCACTGCCTCGTCGTCCTCGCGCTTGAGTTTCAGCTTTCTCGCCGGTTCGAGCTCCGCCTTTAACTCGTCGGTGCAAAATTCGTACACGTCGAGTGTGACGGGAAAGGTCACCGCGCGCAAAATTTTCGCCTTGGCGCGAATGTCCGCCTTGTAATAGAAACGCACGAGCTGCGTCGTGAGATATTCCGGCAACTTCGAGATGCTCGAGTGTCCCTCGAACACGGCGTCGGCGCCCGTGACTTCCGAGCGCAACTCGCGCGTATCGTTCAACGCAATCTTAAAACCCTCCGTCACGTGGTTCACCTCGATCGTGATGTTACACTTGAACGTGTACTCCACGGAATCCTCGATGCGTTTTTCATCCGTCGCCGCGCACTTCAACTCCCGTCGCATGCCGATGCCGAACAAACGCGCCGTCTCCTTCGGAAGCTCCGAGCTCAGCGTGTGCATCACCGCCGACCAACACTCCTCCGCGTCTTGCTGCATCGGCATCCCCTGCGGTCCATGCTGCGCAAACTGCGGATACAACTGACGCAACACGTTCAAAAATCGCACCGGCATCACCGTATCCTTCGCCCGTTGCACATCCACGAACAAATCCTTCAACGCCGCCGTCAGCGCCGCCGTCCCGCTGTGCGCGTCCCGTCCCGGCGCGTATCCCTCCAACATCTTCCGCAAATCTTTCGCGCTGTACAGACACTGCACCACGCTGTTCATGTAACACGTGTTCCCCAGATTCGTCAATCCCGGGGCGTAATTCGCCCCCACCTCCGCCGCCTCGCGCTCGTTCTCCGGCAAGTCCTCCACGAACGCCACCGCCTCCCTCGGCGCCTCCACCACCGCCGTGGACCCGAACATCATCAATTTCTTCCCTCGTCGCGCGAGATCCTCCAGACCCGCGGCGCGAAGATCCGTGTCATCGCTCAGCGCCTTGCCACCGCGCAGGCCCGTCACCTTGATGCGCTCGACGGGGACGTTCGTCAACGAGAACAACTGCGCCTTGAGATTCGCGCCGGGGGCGTCGAGGTCGACGTCCACCTCGTGCGTCTCCTTGCCCCACTTCACGGCGATTTTGATCGTGGACGACGGCATCTCGCGTGCGAAGGCGCGAGACGCGCGCGGTGGGGACGACGCGCGGCGCGGTGTGGCGTCGACGTCGACGTTCCCCTCGATTGATTCGATTGGGCGCCGACGCGAACGACGACCGGGAGACCGCCGCGCGCGGTCGCCCGTCGTCGGCGACCGGGCGAGGTGACAGAAACTCGTGCGTGCGACGCATGGGACGTCCGCGAACGACGCCGACGTGGACGCGCGAGGAGAGACACGAGGATGAGGACGACAGCTCCAAATCTTGGCGCGCGCGCTCGAAACACTTTTTAGCCTTCACGCGCGCGGGGAAACCGGCGTGGACGCGGTACGGGAGCGCGCACGGATTGGGATCGTTGTGCGCGTCGCTGCAAGCGCTCGTGTCCGTGGCGGAGGAGAGCGAGGACGGTGGCGTCGAGGCGGTGGACGCGCGGGGACGGCGGTTGGCGACGACGTCGACGAAGACGATGACGTACGCCGTGTCGAGCGATGGACGCGAGCGCGTGGGGACGCTGCGACGGGAATTGGAACACGTGAAGACGACGATGACGTCGCTGTTGACGAACGCGGCGCTGGAGGCGGCGTTGGTGAAAAATCCTAAATTCGACGTCGGTAAGGCGTTGGCGGCGACGCCGAGAGGAGAGGAGACGTTGGGACAGACGGTGCTGAATTTGAGCTGGGACACGTCGTACGTGTTCGACACGTACAGGTCGATCGGTTTGGGAGAGGATACGCGCGCGACGGCGCGCGCGGCGATCGTGGACGCGCTGAAAGAGGTGCCTAAACCGTTCGCGGGCGCGCTCTTCGACGAGGCGAGTCGAGTGGCGACGTACGCGAAACCGGCGGCGAATAGACCGGCGCACATCTCTCCGAAGGACGTGATCACGCTGATGAATTTCGTGCGAGTGATTTTGAGACCGGACGAAGGGACGAGCGATCGCGCGACGGACCGCGCCGAGGCGTTCGAACGCGTGTGTCTGCCCGAGTTTAACTCCGACGGTTTCATGTACGTCTACGCGTCCACTGTGTCCACGACCCCGTCGGCGTCGCCGGCATCCACGCCGACGACGACGCCGTCGAAGAAGAATAAGCGCAAGTCTTGCGGTGGACCCTTCGAGCGAGACGACACGGTCGGCGTGTGTTTCGTGGTGGCGTCGGCGGACGCGCTGGACGCGTGTCGCCGCGCGAGAGACGCGTTGGAGTGCTCGCTCAACGAAAAGGATGCGTTATCGAAGATCGCGCGCGCGGCGCGCGAGGGGCTTCTATTAGACAAACTTCCCTCGGAAGTTTTGGGCGAGTTCCAAGCGAGCGTCAAACAATTATTACACGTGGTGTACAACCGTCCCGAGCGACATCAACACGTCTCGACGGCGTTCAACGCATCCGTCAAAGACGCCGACGTCGAAGCCATCACGCGAGCGTACGCCTCGACGCTCGACGCGATGAAAGAGACCGAAGGTATCGTCGACCACACCGTCTCACCCTCGTTCGAGGGTTCGAAACAGCGCGTACGGTACGAACGTCGATCGCGTTTCAACGTCTTGGCGTGCGTCGGCGGCGACTTTGAGATTTATTTAATCCTCAAACCCACGGTCACTACGCGCGCGGCGGTCGGTCTGTGCAATCGACTGTGCGTGTGGCTTCGCGTCTCCGAACCCGAGCTCTTCGTGGACGTGCGCGCGTGACGGAACGAGCCCGGAAAGAAAGAATACGCTCAAAATGCAAAATCGCCTCGTGCTATAGAACTAGAAACTAAACGAACGAACCCGCGAGCGATGGTGTACATGTACCAACAGAAAGAACAACAACAAACAAAACGACCTCCTCGCTCGACTCACTCCGCGAACTCGCTCGGCGTCGTTCGCACGAAGAGCGGTAACTCGTACCGCTGGCCCGACTCGTCGTACGAGACCGACAAATCCGACGCCCACGACACGATCCCGCTCGCCAACACCGCCTCTCGCGCCGTGTCCTCGTCCAGCGACCCCTCACACGTCGCCCTCAGCGCCATCCAACACTCCCCGCGCCCACCGTACGCGCTCACCGTGTCCCAAAACTCATCCCTTCGCCTGGCGAAATCCTGGCGCGTCTCCAACCGTCCCATCGCGCGCGCGTCGTACGCACGATCGGGCAATCGCCACGCCGACGCCGTCGCGCCCGATCCCTCGGGCGCGTTCGCCGTCGATCCACCGCACCCCATGCGACGACGCACCCCGCGCGCGCGTGTCCCGTTGGTTGGTCGTTATCCCATGCGAATCCGATCCGATCGCGCGCACTTCTCGACGCGCGTCGATCGCGACCCGTCGACCGTTGATTTCCAGCGCATTTCGCGCGCGATGGTGTTTGCCCTCACTTCCACGACGTTCGCCTCCTCGGCGCCGACGCGCGCGAGCGCGAGAGCGACGAGAACGCGACGATCATCCATAATTCTTCGCGCCGATGCCGAGGACGCGACCGAGGCCGCGACGGAGGCGACGACCGAGGACGACGCCGAGAGCGACGCCGAGACGACGCCGAAGAGTGAGTCGGAGGACACCGGCGAGCTCGGGATCAAAAAGGGCTTGGCCGGCGCGTTCATCAAACCGGGTGAGAAGGAGGTGAGCGCGGAGAAGTTTCGCGCCTATCAGGCGGAGATCGCGGCGAAAAAGGCTGCGGCGGCAAAACGACAAGAGGGCAAGGTGAAGAAGGGCCCGTTCGGTTTGTGGTGAACGCGAGTGTCTTCGCGATGGCCGATTGGATTCAAGGACAAGAGTTGATGAGATTAATATGTAATACGTAAAGAATGTTTTTCCCGCGCGCGCGCGCTCAGTCGACGTGAATGGCGGAACCGCCGTGTCCCATCACGGGACACGGGACGCCGAGCCTCGCGCAGAAGACGTACACGCTCATCTTTACCCTCGCCATGAATGCGTTCGCGTCGTCGAGCGCGGGACGGACGACGACGTCGAATTGTTCGCTCGTGCCGGCTTTATCCTCGTTGAAGTAGTAATCGATGACGTATCGCACCTCGCGTCCCTCTCTGTCGACGTACCAATCGTGTCGATCGAACGGACGCGCGCCGCCGAACATCAGTCGCATCGCGGCGAGTGGACTGAGTTCGTCCGGTCGACCTCGGAAACGCAGCAACATCGGGTGCCCGCGCGCGTACGGGTGGAGTTTTTCCCACTGCGCCACGCGTCGCCACGTGTCCTCGTTCATCGCGTTGTGCACCATGACGACGCTGTCCATGTCGCTCTCCTCCACGTCCTCGGCTTTGTTTTTACGAACGAGTGCGTTGTAAAACATCTGCGGCGATGGGTAGGTCCACGTACCGCCGTCGGCGCCGCTCTTGGGAATGGTGGAGCGCTCGCGCGAGACGCTGAGCGAGACGCGTTGGCCCGGCGCGCGTCCCTGCGCGGGTTCCGCGGGCATGTTATTGCGAGGATCGAGCGCGGCGCCGCCGAATCCGAACCACGATCGTCTGGTGGTCGTCTTGACCTCGTTCGTCCCCGCGCTCGACCCTCCCGCATCGTCTATTCTCGTGTTGTACACGTTGTACACACCGAGGTTTCCCCGGTACTCCTCGGGCACGGGACACGACGATTCCGACGACGACGCGCCCGCGTTTGAGTCCTCTCGCGCGCGGTCGTACGCCGCGCGTCCTCCTTCACACGGCGGCGGCGCACCGGCGTCCGAGACCACCGGTGCGGACGACGACGCCCCCATGATTCGCGCGCGCGGAAAAGTGCGTGACGGCTGCGAGATTTTCCTTCTTTCTATCACATGTACAGTGCGCGACGACGACGCGACGAGAGACGACGGAGGATGCACGCCGCGTCACACCTTTTGTTTCTTAAACTTACCCTTGGCGCGACCGCCGAGCCGACGCTTCGCCTTGCGTCCCATGTTTCCCGCGTTTTGTTCTTGAATCTTGGTAAAACGACCGCGGCGCACGCGCTCGATGTCCTTGTCGTGTAAGACTTCCTCGGCGAGCGTGCGCTTTTGGTCTCTCTTGGCGAGACGCGCCGAGTAGAAATCCGCGGCGCCGCCGACGACGGTGCCCACCTGGAAGTGCGTGGGGAGTTTGGAGGTGTCGGCGTTTTTGTAAAAGCGCTTCGGGTCGTACGCGCCTCGGAGCTTCAACATGCGCATCTCGCGACGGAGCTCGGGGGTGTACTCGACCGCTTTCATGTCGAACCAACCCTTACCGGCGGTCTTACGCTCCATCTTGCGCATCTCGCGTCGGACTTTGCTTCGGTCTTGCGGCGCGACGAATAATCCGGCGCCGTCCTCGATGAGTTTTCGCGTTTCGTACGACGACCCTTGCGCCGAGGGGTCATTCTTCTTCATCTTGGCTCGCTCCTTCTTCCGTTCGCGGTTCCATCCATCTGTGGGCATCGATTGAAGCGCGTCCTCGCGCTCTTTCGGCGCGATACCGTCCAAACCGCCCGATTCTTTGCGTCTTCGTTCCTCTTGTTTTCGCACCTCGTCCTCCAGCGTCGGGAGCGGTTTCGAGTACGTCTCGATCAATTTCTGTCGAACGCGCTCAAAGTGCGCCTTATCCTCCTCCGACGGCACGTACGACGGATCCGTCACCACGTCGATGTACGCCTTCACCTTACACCTCGTCTCGACGCTCTTGGCGACGAATCTCGCCAACGTCTCGTGAAGCGTCGGGTCTCCCGAACGTCGCCACGCGTCTTCCTCCACCGAATTCCCAGACTCCGACTCCGACTCCGACACCGATTCGCTCGCCTCCTCGGAGGACGACGACGACGACGACGACGACGCCTCTTCCTCCTCCTCGTCGAATCCGCGGCTTTCGTCCCGCGCCGCGTCTTCGCTCGCCGACGCGCGAACGCGTCTCGCCGACGCGTCGTCCGCCTCCTCCCCCGAGCTCGACCCATCCTCCCGCGCATCGTCGGCGCGGTCGTCGGCCTCCTCCTCGCCCGCGTCTTCCTCTTCCTCCGCCTCCTCCTCCTCCTCCTCGTCCCCGCGTCCCACGATTTCGTCGCCGCCGCCGCCGCCGATCGAATCCTCCAACCGCGCGCGAAGCGTCGCCTTGCGCCCGTCCGCGGGTAACCCGCGCGCGGTGAGCGCGGCGCGCAGGTCCACGACGCGCATCTCGTCGATGGGACGCGTCGCGTCGCCGTCGACCGTCATGTCGACGCGTCGTCGAGTGACGCGCATTCGACAGAATCGACCGCGCGTTCGAATTCGTCGCGTCTCCTCCTTCTTCGCGCGCGAACGCCCCCGCGCGCGCGCGCGGGATGTTTCGCATCGACGTCTCGCGCCGCGCCGCGTACGCCGAATCGCGCGCGTCGCTCGCGCGCGCGAATTCGGCGTCATCGATCGTCGAGCGGGGACGACGCGCATCGGGGCCGAATCGTCGTCATCGACGCGCGCCGCGCGCGGACGCGAACGCGAAAAATCTCGTCGTCATCGGTGGACGCGGCAGCGGGAAATCGAGCGTGTGCAGACGGATCGCGGCGAGCGATAAGAGGTTTAAGTTGCTCGCGTTGGATGATTTGATTTCGTACGAGGCGTCGGCGTCGATACCGGACATCGTGGGCGAGAGAGGATGGAAGGGGTTCAGGGAGTTGGAGTACGAGGTGTGCGTGAAATCGACGAAGGCGTTCGCGAAGGCGTGGACGCTGATCGACGCCGGTGGTGGGGTGGTGACGGATTTGGACGAAGACGGGGAGGAGACGTATTCCGAACGTAAAGTCGCGGCGCTCAAGGCGAACGGTGGGATAATCGTGTTTTTAGATCGAGAGATTGAGTATCTCGTCGGGCGCGTCGAGGGGGACTCGAATCGACCGGATCTGAGCGCGTCGAAGAGTTTTCGAGAGGTGATGGAGCGACGTTTGCCGTGGTACAGACGAGCCGCCGATTTCGTCGTCGACGGGGGCGGATCGGAACGCGGCGGCGAGCGTCCGCTCGTGAAAAAGAAGCGACTCGCGAGCGCGATCGCCGCCATCTTTTACGACGAGGCGGGGGAAGAGCCTCTGCCGGGTCAATGGTTTCAGCTCGATGTCGAAAAAGCGATGGAGAGACGACGCGCCGAGCGATGATGACGGGCGCGCTTTTAAATATTCCCATCTTTCGCGTGCATTTTCATTCATTCTTCTACTTCTCGCGCGCGCGTCCCTCGCGTTAAGGACGAAACGATTCGTAATCCGGTTCGTTCACCTCGCCGTCCAAGAGCGCCTGCGATAACCACGCCAACTTGGCGGGCGGCGGAAACGTCTCGTCGCTCTCTCTAAACGCCTTGACCGCCTCGCGCGAACTCGCGGGCGCGCGCGTCGGGAACATGCAATGGAAATCTAAATCCGTCAGCTTCACCCCTTGATCCTCGGTCTCGTGACACAACCATCGAATCTCACGGTTTTGTTCATCCGTCCACGGTCGCGCGGCGTCGAGTCGAAACTCGCGCGTCGGAATCCATCGACAAATACCACCCTTCTTCTCCCACCCGCTCGGTCGAGGTTTCGCCAATTCCTCGCGCATCCTCTTGAGCGGCGTCGTGCGTCGCTCGACGTCGCTCCCTCCTCCGCTCGCGTTCGCTCGTCCATTCTTCTTGTCGTACGGACATCCCGGCCACGGTCCCGGATACACGCATCGCGCCTGCGCGTCGAGCTCGTCGGCGCTGAAAATGTGTTCGCGCTCAAAATTTCGCGGTCTATTGTACGCGTGTAAAAACCTGGCGCACGCCCCGGCGGTGATCTCGTGCACCTCGTACCCACCGACGGCGACGACGCCGAGGAGACGCGTGGTGAGCGGCGCCACCATGGCGAGGTCGGTAAAGTCAAAGTGCATCGTCTCCTCGATGACGGCTTTGAACGCGACGCCGCTCGGTTCTCGCTGTTCGTCGGCGGACATGAACGAGCCCCAACTGCTATTTCTACTCATGGACATCATCACCCGCGCGTCCGGGTTGGATCTGCGCACCGCGTGTCCGTCGGATGAATCAGCGCCCGTCGACCGACGCGGCGGCCGCGGCGGAAGATTTCCGGGAGACGTCGGACGCTCGGGAGACGTCGGGATGTCGCGCCTCTGGAACGCGTCCAGCGAGTCCACGCTCGACGACGATTTCTCGTCTTCCGACTCCGAGCGCTCATCCTCGGCGACGGCCTCGAAGACGTCCGATAATCGATGCGGTTCACGCTCGTCGCCGCGCGTCGACGTCGCCGCCGCCGCCGTCTGCGCGCACAGCGTCGACGTCATCTCCGAATTCGAGATGCAGAAAATGTCTCGATTCCCCAAAAACCTCGGCGCTTCGAACACGAGCAGCGGACACGGAATCCCTTGTTTCATTCGATCGTACCCGAACGGCCACATCCACGGATCGAGCATGACGCAGCACTGAATGCGCGCGTCCGTCTGCGCCAACATGCCCACCGCCGCGCCTCCGAACGAGTGGCCCATCGCGGCCACGCGGCCGAAATCCAAACGACCGAAGAAATCACTGTTTGGATTCTCGTTCATCTCCGTCATCCGGTCCAGCGCGTACTTGCAGTCGAGCACGCGCCAACGCAAGTGTTGATTTCTAAACTTCCACCAGTCGTACGGCGAGGCGTCGTTGGGCATGTCGTACCCTCGGAAATCCGCGGTGGATCCGTCGGGATAGAGCACGAGCGCGGCGTCGTGCGGATGATCGACGCTCAGAACGATGTACCCCCAACTCGCGAGCTCCTGTAACAGCGCGCTGTTTTGCTCCTTCATCCCCGAGAAGGAGTGCGAAAACATCAACACCGGAAACGGACCGCCCTCCGCCACCGGCGCGTCCTCGAACGCGTGCATGCGAACCAATCGAAAGTAATTCACGCACCACTCGGGAGCCCAAAAGCTCACCGCCAACGACTTCGCCAACAAAGGTTCGAGCCAATTCGCTCGTCTGTGTTTCTTGCCCACGCGTTTGAGCGCGACGTCGCACGCGGGATACCACACGTTTGTCATCAACACGCGGTGCTCGGGAAACGCCCCTCGACCCTTCGTGTTCAACAACCAATTCTTTCTCGATCGATCGATCCACATCATCGTCTTCTTCCCCACCTTATGCGGTCCCGTCGGTCGAGGCATGCGAAACACCGGTATCAACAACCCGCTCGCCACGGAGGCGAACGTCGTCGCGCCCCCGCTCAGCGCGCACAACCGTCTCGCCCACAACGGCAACGCATTCCCCGCCGCGCTCACCGTCATGCACAGCCCGGTACCGATGTACGCGGGAACAACCTGCCAACGATGTCCATCGATCGTCCACTGCGCGAGAACCGCGAGCAAGGGCATGGCGCGTCGCGCCGGGTGCATTGTCGCCAGTCGCGCGTCCAGCGCGGCCCGTCTCGCCCCTCTCGCCCCGTCCCCACCGTCCCACACGCGTCGCACGGAGACGACCGAGGCGAACCAGAGAAGTGGTTCGAGAGGTCGTCGAAACGGACCGCGAACGACGCGGAACGCGCGCGCGAGAACGCGGAAAACCATGACGACGGCGATGAAATGTCGATGCGTTTTTTGTCCGTTCGCTTCAAATCGGAATGGATTATCCTCTCTCGGTGCGTCGTCGCGGTCGATATCGTCGACGACGACGCGTTCACGCGAACGCGCGTTTTACAAAGTCGTCTTCACGCGACGCGTCGACGCCCACGCCGCGCGCGACGTCGCGCACTGACGCATCGATTCGTGCGCGTTCCCAGGGACAGACAGCTGCTGTGCCCCACTCTTCTCGAGTCATGACTCGTCAATTGGTGGACCACACCGCGCCACCACGCTCGAGACCGTCTCCGGGCGCGTCACACCTCGTCGCGTCATCGCGCGTCATGCCCGCGCGCGCGCGCGACGCGCACCCCGGGGACACGTCCCCGCACCTTCCCTGGCGAGTGAGCCACGGATGGTGCGGGAAACGGGCGCCGTGGCGCGCGCGCTCGCGAGGGCTCATCGACCGGCTCCATCGCTTGGCGTCCGACGTCGGTCGGTGCGCGATGGGGACGCGAAGAGGACGAGAGAACGGGGACGAACGCGACGCGCACGATCGTTGGAGTTGTCGTAAGGGAAGAGCGAGGCGCTCCTCGATGATTCGAACGGTGGTGGCGCTCGCGATGTGTTTCGCGTTGGCGCGCGCGGCGACGACGGCGCCGAGGAGGAGTCGGGAAGGGAGACTCGGACGAGGGGACGGTGGATGGAAATTGTTGGGACGAGACGGGGAGACGATCGGGATGACGTCCGAGGCGAGAAGGGTGACGTGCGCGAGCGAGGGTGGGGGGGAGTTTAAGGCGAGGAATCAGAGGTTTCGACCGCGACGGTCGCCGGCGCGCGGCGTTTGGGATAAGGCGGCGTCGGCGCTGTGGCGAGCGAAGAAATCGAAGACGGTGCTCTTCACGGGGATGAATGCGGATTCAAAATACGGGAAGACGCTGTTGGAGGGGTTTTTGAGGCATTACGTCGATTTCGGACACATTCCCGCGGAGAACGTGTTCGTGGTGCTGCACTCGCGTCGAGCGACGCAGTCGACGCTGCGCGAGTTGGAGGAATTGATGAGTTCGTGGGGGGTGACGTACGCGACGTACGACGGTGCGACGCTTTTGCACAGCGATTTGTATAGGTACATGCAGCGGCAGCTCGTGGGCGTCGTCGACGCTGAGGATTGGATGATTTTAGCCGACGTGGACGAGCACCTCTTCGTGCCGCCGAGAGTGGAACTCAAGGGGGAAAAGTACAGCATTCCTCTGTTCCTCTCCGACGCGGACGCGCTCGGGTACGAGCTCGTGAAAGGGGTGTGGATCGATCGCGTCTCCGAGGACGGGTCGCTGAAGACGGATAAGGATGGTTCTCTCAACTCGAAATATCCGAGAAAGTGTCGCGTCGGAGCGTCGTGCGACGTGCGAAGATGGCAATTTACGACGGATGACGGCGCGCAATCGCTTCCTCGAGACGCCATGGTAGTGGCGCACAAGCTCAGGTTTGACATCTCGGACGCGCGCGTTTTGCACGACTTTGGGTACGAAGACATCGTCCCGGCGTCGGCGTTAAACGTGCCCAAGGACAACGTCTTCCCGGTGTCCATGTCGGTGCAGCACTACCAATGGCACATGGGATCGGTGGAGCAGCTTCAAGAGGCGGGCGTGGGATTCGGCAAGTGTTCCATGACGACGGCCGAGGAAGCGTGCGCGACGTTGGCGACCAAACTGCTCGCGAACGGCATCGCGCTGACGGAGAAGACGTGCCCGGAATTGTCTTGCAGCGAAACCGCGTCGCACGCGGAGCGATCGACGCCTCGTGTCGCCATCGTCACCACGGTCTGGGAGCACGTAGATGGTGTCAGTCGAACGATGAAGCGATTCGCGGATTATCTGCACCATCGAGGTAACATGGGTGTGCTCGTCATGTCGCCAGATCTCGCCGACCGCGATTACGCCGCTGCGAATTCGTACGACAGCGTGTTCCAGCTCGTGGCGCCGGTGCCGTCCATCGAAGTGCCGGGACGACCAGAGTATAAAATGGCGCCACCCTTGCAGGCTCGTCAGC
>Ga0208277_1001257_pt1 | contig 14880 bp, 14 predicted proteins | sample ETNtaG_5_FD_185782 | JGI IMG/M metagenome (GOLD analysis project Ga0208277, IMG submission 185782) | Marine microbial and viral communities from oxygen minimum zone, Eastern Pacific Ocean - ETNP201406SV205 (SPAdes) (version 2) | ecosystem: Environmental > Aquatic > Marine > Oceanic ...
TAGGGAAAGAATGAGCAAACCTGTTAATAGCGGAAACGTCATTATTACGGTAAGATGTAGGGTGTAAGAAAAAAAGAATTTCCTGAGAGTGGCCCCGCTTGCAACGTTTCCCATGCTGTGCGAGTTTTATTCTGGTTAAAATAACAATCGCTATTCTAACGAAATTTCGTAATTCACTTCCAATCCAGAACCATTTGGATTAGATTCGTTCTTCAAGTTAAAACTTCAAGAAGACGATCTTGTTCAGCAGCCATTCTTAATTCCATGGCGATTCTTCGACCACTGCTCATAGGTTTTCTCCATAGGGCGTTTCCATATGGATGGCCTACGTTGACGTGGACGTTTGTTCCTCCGCCCAATCGTGGAGCAACATCGTAAATCCAATAATTCATATCCTTGTCAATACAGGTTTGTAGGCAGAATGGACCAATGATTCCAGGGTCATAATGCTCTTTACTCGCCTTGATGAATCTCTCCCCGAGTTCAAATGCACGCTCAAGAAGTGATTCTCGAATAGTTGCGGTATTGTGGCCAACTACAGTCATTTCTGGAATCTTTTGATGATCAGGCATGGTCATCTGTTGAGGAGCAGGCAGTCGCACATGCCCGTCTAGAGAAGATTCGAACCTCCAATCGACTCCAAGCAGTTCAAGTTGTTCACCAGGTTCCGCTAGAGGACTGTAGAAGAAATTTAGATTAAACACAGGTCCAATTACGTACTTTTCGATTCGTGCACCATCGAGGGATGATTGATCAATAATTCCATCTTTGAGGAGGATCTGTGACTTCTCTTGATATTCTTGATATGAAGCACAAGTGAAGAATCCACGCTCAAGTTTCTTCTGTGCATGATGTAGTTTTACAATAACGAGACAGTCAATATCCTCTGGATTTTCAATTGCCTCAGGATAGGGTAATCCAGCTTTGTCAAGAATCCAATAGTAGTCTTGTTCTTCAGTTCTCTCTTCCATTCGCAACATGTTTCTTGAACCAAAAAGAGGTACTTTGAATGTGTTTTCAACATCTTCGATTGTAGAATAGGATGTGAATGATCGGTTTGGAATATAGACGACGTTTCTCTTACGCATTTCTGCTTGCATTGATTCTGCCATAACATCATTGAATGAAGGTAAAACAATTGCTTTGTCAACCATTCCTCGAAGAACACGTCCAGAACTTGACCGCTTCGTTTTGAAGTATTGTGAATAGGTCTTTTCTCTTCCTTCTTGGCAATAGGCAACCGTTGGGAATCCTTCTTCGATTCCTCCATCACATATGTCAAGAGCGGAGTGAGATGCAGTCATTCCAATACGTAATTTCATTCGATCGTATTCTTCGATTATTGCTGCAATGTCATCACGTTGTAGCATGGTTCTCAACCCCTTCTCGTCGACCTCGGTCTTTGATACCATCGGAGAGACGGTTTCAATCGAAGCGTTGCAATTCCATCAGTTCTTCTGTGGTGAGTGTGTCTCCAGACATGAGCTTACTCATCAAGTCTTGAACTTCAACACGAGCGGTTGGTCGTGTGCCTTCACCAGCTTCAGCGCCACGTCGTGCACGCATCATGTCTTGGATTGAGTGCAAACATCGAAGTGAAACGATGTAGAATCGATGAGCCTTGTCAGCTTCTTGCTTCGTGTTTCGTAGTTCACGATGCTTTGAGTTCGCTCTCTCACGTTGCTTGTTGACTTCTTTGTCCCATTGGAGCATAAGGTCGTGAGCCTCTTGAGCAGCAGCAGCAGCTTCCTGAACTGCGTGATGTGCCTCATCATGTTCTCTTCGGGCGATGATTAGATTTTCGTTTCCAGAGTCAGATTCACCTTTAGCAGATTGTTCTTCTTTCATCTTACGAATTTGTGAATTCAGATCCTTGAGTCTCTTCATGACCTTTCCTTCATTCTTTCCAGTGTGTTCTCCGCGCTCAAACTCTCGCTCAAGACGAGAGAATTCCTTAGAAAGGGATTGGAGTGTAACTGGGCGCTCACGGCGTCCACGAGGTCCACGTTCTGCAGGGGCCTCATCGCCTCGTTCGGAGTTCATTTGTTCACGAATTTTGGAAACTTTATTGCTCGCCTCTGTTCGCACAACCTTCTTTTCGCGAACAACTTCGTTCATCTTTTCACGCTGTTGCTTCTGCTTTTCAGATTCTTGAATGAGGATTCGAACCTCAGCATTAAACTCATTTCTTTGGGACACAAGTTCTTTCGTTTTTTCATTCCAACCATCACGTTCTTCACGGTAATGAGTTGCTTTTTCGTCGAGAATTGTGCGTCGCTTTTCGAACATTTCTTTGAAATCATCCATTCTCTTCACACTCTGGTGCTGGCACATGCGAGATATGCTACGGCCAAGCGACTGACCTCACCCATTTAACCCCTTCACTCCATACAGAAGAATCGTATTCGGAGGAAAGTCCAAAAATCAACTTCTCATAAGACATTAAATTGAATCAAGAATGAGGTCAATCGAGCCTAGATTTACATTTGGCTGGGATTGAATGATCAACAATTCTTCTTTGACTGAGGCGATGATGACACACCCATTTTTGCCAATGAGCGTCATTCGCTTCCTAGACTGCAGTAAATCTCGCAAACTCTGGAAATGAGTATCAGAAATAACCTGGCCTGGTTTTATCCATTCTACGGAATCCACTTTTGGAAGTTGACGAATTGTTTCCACGTCAACTGCCATAGTGTGAACTTGGGCATTGAGTGTATATTCATTGCGGATTGAATGTTTGTAGTGGTCCTCTCATGAGATATCCCAATCCGTTTTTATAATATCCATGCAATTCCTGAATAACTTCTAAACCTCTTTTTCTATAGAAATTAATCGCTTTACTATTGGCTGCTCTCACTTCAAGTTGAACCATTGTATATTGCGTTCCATTCAACGAAAGGACAAGTTTGTTCCATGCTTGGCTGCCCCATCCTTTGTTTCTGGAACCTGCATCGAGTACAAATGAAACAATTCGAACAGTATCTTCCTTGAAAGGAGCCGTCCATAGGAGTCCTCGCATCGATTGGGGTGTTTTTTCGATTGAATCGAAAAGCATTAGATTTCCTTCCCAATTTGGAATAGGTAACGATTGTATTGAACCCGCAAAGTATTGCTCTCCGGTTCCTTCAAGAAACAATTCTTGGATGGCTTTTATCCATTCTATTGTAAGCTCTTTTGGAGAAAGACCTTCTCGCCAGGATACGTCCATGGAATCACTTCCGTGATTGCTTTTTCCCACGCTTTCGACCTTGTCTAGGATCGACACGATATGTGGATTTCTTACGCCCAGCTTTCCTTCTATCGGATTGATTTGAAGTTGATGCTTTCTCTTTTGATTCAATACCAGAAATTCCACCCTTGGACAACAATGCATCGAGTTCATTGAGTGAAAATGAACCTCCGGTTGAAGCTCGTTCTCGGACCTCGTTAATGTTCACAGCAGGTGCTTGACGCCGGGCAGTTCGAGGTTTGGAATCTCTCTTTGGACGTTGTTTTCCTTTACTTGCAGCAATACGTATCCATGCTTCAATTCGTCCTATTTCCCGCCTCAATTCATGTTTCTTGGAATACTGAATGTTAATCGATTTCTGTAATTTATTTGCGTTTTGTTGAAACTCTTTGACAGTTTTTGGATGGAGATTAATGCCTTTGAGCTCCGGGTTCTTCTCGATAAGGCGATTAAGTACATCTTCCTCTTTTGAATTGGTTTTCTTGAGGGCTTTGTATTCCTTATTTTGCTCTCTTCGCAATCGAATGAACTCCTGGTGTGCTTCATTTGACTCAATTGAGGCTTTGTACATTGCTTGTAATTCAAAGAAATACGAGAAATCTCCTTTCTCCTTCCCAAGGTTTTGCGTATTGAATACGTCGACTTCTGCGGTAAGAGAATCAAACATACGAACCATTTCTTGTCGGATTCGCTTTGTTGGAATTGCAATGCGGTCATTGATTCCGTCTCGTGTTTGGCGTAATTCCTGTACTTTCATACTCAATGGTCGAAGTTCAGCAAGTATAGATTGTCGATTGGATTTGACGTTTCTTGTTTCTTGCAGTGTTCCACGTAAAAGATCCAACAGTTCTTTGGAGTTTTGACGCTCTGTAACCAGTGATTGTATATGTTCTTCAACTTGAGTAACCTCTGTTTTCATTTCATCAAGACTTTGTCTCAAAAGGTCAATATTTTGAGTTCTCAAATCATGGAAAAAGTCTTCTGGTTCTTCGTCTATTTCCATAACAGGAGTGCATATCTCTTTCCAGGATTTTCCTTCAGATAGGAGATGTAATGCACGCATGAACTCCTCTTGGATTGTCATGGCACCTTCTGCTTTTACAATCCTAGACAAATCATGTTCATGATCGAAGGGATCTTCGATTGGCATGACATGCTCCATTCGATTCTTGGATTGTCCAGTAACAACTTCAAGCGGAAGTGGGCCTGTGTGCGTCCATCGTTTCTTTTCGGCATTTAATGGGCCACCATTTCGTATTGAAACAACCATCTCATTCCAATCCCATCGGGTTGCAAATCGATCAAAGAACGTAATCAGAAGCGAAGCTAATGATTGTTTATTCTCTGATTCAAATGGAGAAGAATCATTTGAAATGTCATAAGACTCTCCATTTATTTCAACCAAATTCGGTTTGTTTCCACTTTGCCTGTTTGGGGCAACAGGTGGATTTGTCATCTGCAGATGTTGGATGCTCATCAAGGTCCATGCATAGGAAGAGAGAGTTCCTTCATACGCAGTATTGATTCCTCTACGACTGGCCCAGTATTTTATCATCAGAATAAATTCTCGAACACGCTTATCTTGTGCATAGCCTTTGAGCATCTTTGAGTTGTGAATCGCTAATCGGTTTTCGATTGAGATGTCCACATCAAGACCAGAGCGAGAATCATTAAATTTCACGATTGGAATTTTCGCTCTAGGAATTTGTTGAATATCCATCATGCCTTCTTCCCTTAGGAGCCCGGCGACTTTTCTCAGTACCTTCTTCGGTTGTTCTTTCTTGAATGATAAGCAAAGGTCGAGATCACCAGTCCCTAACGATAATCCTGTGACGGATGAACCGAATGCTTCGACCTTGGCGTTTCTCTGGAATCTCCTCTGCAATAACCCCTTCAAGTGGCGAGTAAGTGATTCTCTACTTTTGGCTTTACCGTCTCCCACATGCTTGAGTATTCTTGAAATCTCCTTGTCCATCTCAATGATGAATTGCTCATCCATATCATTGAGGGAAGGAATCTCAATCTCTGAAGAAAGATGACTGTAAAGGAACGGCCAACGCTCTTGTTGCTCCACGGTTAAACCAGTGGTTCTACAGACGTTCATTCCTCCTCGCCTCCATCTTGTTCTTCAGATTTCTTACGTCGTTCTCGAGCAAGTGCTCGAGTGGATTTGCCACCTTCATTTACTCGTTCTGCATCGATCAACAATTCGTGGAATCCAGATTTCAACGTCTCTTTCCAAAAATCAATACCTCGTTGACTTTCATCAAGTGCTTGAGCAAGTCTTGTCGTTCGTCCATCAGCATCTTTCCTCTTTTGTTCATTGTCGATATATGTATCATGGAAGATTTGATTTTCATCATGGAGTTGAACCATTGCTTGATGGGCTTTATCAGCTGTTTCAAGCAACTTTTTCGCCTGTTCTCTTAACTCAATCATCTTATGGATTTCAGAAAAGGAATCTTTTCTCTTTTCGACCCACGCTTCGTGTTCGCGTACAAGATTTTTCATTTCATTCAGTGTCGCACGCTCATCAAGGTGGGTACCCCAATTGGTTTGGAGTGTTAGATCAAGTGCATCGAGGCGTTGCTGTAGGCGTTCCTTTGCCCATTCAGGTTCAGGCTCACTGCCACCTTTTGGCTTAGGCGCACTTTCACGGATTGAATTTGCTTCCAAAAAGAGACGCTTTGCTTTTGCTTGTGCATCATTTCGCTCTCGTTTTAGAGATGCAACTTTGTGATTGACTGAATCTCTTTTCTCTTTAGCAACTCGAGCCATTGCTGCTGCTTCAGTAAGTTCATTTGTCCTGGCATCAAGCTGTTCTGGGATTTCCAAAGCAAGGCGTTCTCGCCTGTGGAGTATTGCTTTCGCTAGAAACTCAGGCGTGATGGCCAAAAGTTCCTCGGGCGTCATATGTTTCGCCGACCCTGCAACCTTGAATAAACCTCCCGCTGCGACATATTTCGGCATCATGCTCAAGAACCCCCATGAGTTCAAGCAAGGTATGGAAGGGCAACCGAGATTTTTGTCTCGTATCTTCATGGCAGGACTTTTGTTGTGTTCCGTGCTTTCCTTGCCAACAGTTCAGGCTTCCAGTGGTGCTATCTTGATGGAAGAGTCAAGTTTAATTTTTGACGATTCATCGACCTTTTTGGGGAATTCAACGAATGTTTCTCTCGATCTTATTGAACAAAATAACTCCGCTGGCATGGTCCATCTCAACTCAACTCTTGTCGATTTGAGTGGCCAGATACTGTGGACCCAAAATCAATCTCACACCCTTTCCGGGAATGAAATTAAGGCGGTTTTAATTCAATTAACTGATCTCGACATCGGATACATGGAACTTCATCTTGAGTTATTTGGTGATGTGGGAGAGCCCTCAAGTGGATTTGTTTCTGGAACAATCGTTTCATTGCAACGCCTAGCACCTTCGGCCATTGATTTTGTAGGAACTTCTGCAATCACTTTGTCTGCTATTGATTCCACTGGAGAATATACCACGAATTCAACAATCCGACAAGGTGATTTCATCCAGGCAGAAATACCGATCGAGAACTTTGGTGATGTTGATGGAACAGCATCCTTTGTCCTTGATGTCACGCAAGAGAATTGGAATGAGACGATTCACTACGTCGATGTACTCGTTAATGGTACTTCGAGCGTAGTCTTGGAATTCGAATCAACGTTTATGGCAACAGAAGGGAATCTTTGGATGAATGTTTCAATGAATGAATCTGTATCATCCCTTTCAATAATTGCTACAATTGGGCCTCCTCCCTTGCCAAACGCAACGATGGCTTTGGAGATTATGACACAAAACGTTACTGCTGGATCGGATGTCTCGTTCAATCTAACATTATCAAATATCGATGGAGAACGTTCGTTTGATGGCCGTATCATATGTGATTTCCAAGAGAGTGAGGTTTACAATCAATCCGTCATTCTTTCTATAGAAGAGGTGGTATCGGAGATATTGACGTTCACAGCACGTCCTGGAATCCTTGAATGTGTTTTCATTGATGATCGAAATGGTGCAACAAGCAGCGGTATCGCGATGTTCACACTTGAAGGTCTCGACTCTGCAATATTCGATGGAGCAGGACCTTCCGGTTTGGCGCTTATTGGAGGGCCATGGCACGTTGACGATACCATCGATGTTTCTTTGCTCCTGCGAAATCAGGGGAATTCAACTGGGCAAGCTGATTTGGAAATTCGCTCAAGTTTGAATGTGCTCGTAGCAAATAGTTCTGTTACACTCGGACAAGGACAAGCAGGCGACATTGCTCTCTCGTTCCCTCTTTCCCAATCAGGCCTTCAGGAATATCATTGGATGATACGCTCTTCTGATGGAATTGTGCTCGAGGGATTGAATGGAACCTTCTCGGTGGATGTAGCCTCAGAACAAAGCATGTTTGCCGAAGTGATTGCTATTGAAGAAGAGGGCGAGGTTTCCATAGGGTGGAATGTTTCAATCGATAATGGAGTTTCAAGAGATGTAAAGTTACGATATGGGTACCGAATCTCTGGGACAGATGTTTTTGTTTCTGAACAAATCGTTACCCTAGGATCTGGAATTATTTCCGGACAGACTCCCTTAGGTGAGGTTCCTGGAACTGAAGTCATTTTGCGAATGGATCCTGTAGGATGGACTGCTTCTACAACAAGTTACATCGCTACTGCACCCCTCTCTGGAGAACAACCCGTTTATTCGATGACCATCAGCCCGATTACAATACCCCGAGAAATGCAAGAGGGTAGTCTAGCAACAGTAACCATCGATCTTCAAAACTCAGGACAGTTAACTGGTCCTAATGGACAGATGCTACTCATTGATTCAGATGGAAGCATACTTGCCCAAACGACCACTTCTGCAATGACTGCGGGTTCAACCTCGAAAATCGACCTGTCGTTTGAGGTCCCTACTGGAACAGAACTTCTTCTTACTGCACAATGGACTTTTGCAAGTACTGTGTTGGAATCCGAGAAGAGTTTTTCAGTTCAAGATAAAGAAGTTGAAGAGGAAGGATTTGAAGTTCCATGGGTAGCAATCGGTGGAGGCATCGCTACTTCTGCCGCTATCATTTTGGTTCTCCATCTTCGACGTTCATCAGAATCTGAAATTGGGGCGTCTGAAAAGAAAAAGAAAGAAAAGAAAAAGGCCGTCAAGAAAGAAGTTGAATCAGTAGAGCGCTCATGCCCATCTTGTGAGAGAACGTTACGGATCCCTGGCGACTATTCAGGTACAGTACGTTGTCCTGATTGCTCTGAGCGTTTCAAAGTCGAAGCGGAAATCGAGGAAGAGATTGAAGAAGAAATCGAAGAAGACGATGATGATTTAGAGATCATAGAAACACCTCCTAGCAAGATTGAGATTTCATGTCCTGAATGTTCCTCGAAGTTACGAGTACCTTCTGACTATGAGGGTTCTGTGCGATGTCCTTCTTGCTCAACAGTATTCTCGGCAAAGCAGGATTAATAAAGGGACTCTTGTAATATATTATTGCGAGGGGCGACTATGGCGGGTCATTTTCAAGAGTTTGAAGACGAATATCTCGAAACCATGTATGAGTTCTACGAATCAGAACCTCATTCGCGAGTACGAACAGGTGACTTAGCTGAGAGACTCAATGTGTCTCCTGCTTCTGCTACAGAAATGATTCAACGTCTATCGGCAAAAGGCTTCATCGATTATGTACGGTACAAAGGCGCTAAATTAACCGAAAATGGATTGATTCATGGTAGAACTATGAAACGACGTCATCGTCTTGCAGAAGTTCTTCTTGAACGAATACCTTTTGATGGAAATCCACACGAAACAGCATGTCGTCTCGAGCATGCTATCGATGATGATCTCGAAGTCGCATTGACCCTTTTACTTGGTGATCCAGTACTTGATCCAAGCGGAAGAGACATACCAAAGGCGACTACAGAGATCAGCGACAGAATCTCATCAAAAATTAATGAATTTACCTCGCTTTCCTTACTTGGAAAAGGACAAGAAGCATCCATCGTTGGTCTTCTTGCTTCTGAAGACCTGGTTGGACTCTTTGGAGAACGATTAGCAATCGGATCGGTAATCAAATCACTTGGTTCATCCCAATTCGATGCAAATGGAACACTTGTCGAACTTGATTCGACTATTTCAGATTCAATTATCGTACGTACCCAATAAGTTGTAATCTGGCCGTTTTCCTTCTTCTACAGGACGAACGCTTTTGACTCATGTTCGCAAGGGACGTTCGTGAGCGAGACAGTTGATTCATCCTTGCCCTCCGTTTTGGAATCTCCTCTTTTGGAAAGAGAACGATTTCTTCTCTCGATCGATAATCAGATTCTTTCCTCTGGATTACGTCTCACCTTGCTCCTTCCAGTGTTTTCTCTTTTCATTTTATTAGGCTCATGGGCCTATGAAGGAACTGACCCAAATTGGTGGGAATCAAGTATTGAACCTTCACTTGAACAGTCATTTAGTTCGAGTTTGTTACTTCTAGGTTCAGTTATTGGCATTGGATGGTTGTTGGTTTTAGGATTGCACCGATACAGAATTTCACTCTCACATTCAGCTTTTAACCAAGCGATCAAGTTATCTCAAGAACAACATCAAAGCATCGAAGCATTGCATGGTTATGATGGGATGGCTCACCGTATTCAAGTTCAAATAAGGATTCACTCACTTTGCTTCACAAGCGCAGTTTTGGGCTGTATTGGTCTTGGTTTTGTTCTCCTCTTTGGACTTGATATTTCTCTTGGTCGAAACATCTTCATCGTATCATGGGGCTTGCTGATGCTCGCACTTGGATTGCATATGTCGACAAGGCAGCATCGATTTAACATGGTCAACAAATCAGGCTTGTTAGACGCCTTTGAGGCTCCCGTTCACCCTTCTACGTTGCAGAGTGTGTTTGATGACATGATTCGAACGCACCTCGATCCGTTACTTCGATCAAAATACGATCTACTCATGCGAACTGTCCAAAGTCACGTAAAGCGTGGTGTTAAGCATGATTTTGCACGGGAAAAGATTCTGATGACACTCTATCGACATTACAATGGAATGGATTCTAAAACTATGAAACTCGAATTTGAAGAAGTGATCAAAGAAGATGGAATACAAGCGTTGCTCGAAGAAGATTCCTTCAGTCTTGAATTGTGGCTTGAATTGATAGAACATGCAAGAACACAATGTCCAGCATTTTTCCGACTTGTCGATCGAATTGAACAGGATATGGAATTTGGTCGACCTTCTGCACTCAAAGATCTTGTTTTCGAAGTCGACCTTGAGAATGTGGTTACCAAAAGAGCCAATCTCTTTGTCTTCATGCACAACCTTTCAAAGAAGAGTAAGACAGTCGTATTCCGCGTACAGTCCCCGGATTTCCGCCCGCATGAAATTGCTATGCGATATGAGTTGGAACCTGGGAAGGAAGTCTGGTGGTCATCTGAATCACTACCCATTGCCGTTGATGGAAATGAAGACGTTCTTGGCAAGATGACGGGATTGCTCAAGGATGGTACCATGGCATGGCAAACGCTCTTACCAGAACGATTTGGTGATGCAACAGTTTCTGTACGATTAGAAGAGCCTAGTGGGGACTTGTTGATTGGCCGACAAATCAATGTCAATGTTCGCAATGAGTTTAGAACACGATTGCGCCGCTCCATATCTGTAAGTGGACAGTTGCTTGGTTCGTTGATTATAGGTCTTGGAGCCGTACTTGAACTTCTCGATATTTTCAATGTTTGAACACTTTTGTTGAATCCATAGGTTTGAAATGCAAAACCACTACGCAGTGGTATGTTGGGTTCCAAAGACCAAGCAGAAGAACGCCCTGATGCTGAACTACGTGACCGTTTGCACGCTATGGAAGCAAAGGTACGAAAGTTACGAGATATTCGTAATAATTACAGTTCTGAGGCACGTTCTGCAGCAGATCAACGTAATGCAATTCAAGGTCAATACAAAGAGCACAAGGAAAAGGTAGAACTTGTCCTTGCAGAAGTAAAGGCAATTCGAGCTGAAATCCGACTGTTCAAAGAGAAGCGAAACGCAATTCAAGACCAAATCAGATCCATTATCGGCCAGGCCAAAGGACGACGTGGAGAGAAGAATGAGAAAAAGAGTGCAACAGCAGAACATGCTCAATTAAAGCGAGATGTTGCAAACTTGGAAAACCTCTACAATACGTCTGCAATGGGCCCTAAGAAGGAAAAAGAGACCATGGAAAAGATCAAACAAATGAGTCGTCGAATCCAAGAACTCTCTCCTGAAGTTGAAGCATTTGAACTCGTTGCGGTTGACCTCGATGACCTTGACTCTGCGATTAAAACTCTCAAGGCTGAGGCTGATGCATCACACCAGGCCATGCTTGAAGCAGTTGGTCGTGCTGATGAAAAATCCAAAGAAGTAGATGAAGCCTTTTCCCATCGAGATTTCCTCAAAGCAGAAGGTGATCGTCATCACAATGAGTACGTAGCACTTCGAGGAAAAGCAGACGAAACACATGGTAAAATCGATGAAATGATGACAGATGTCAACAAGGTCAGAGATGAACTCAACATGGCTCGAGAAGAGCGAAAATCATGGATGACTGACCACAATGAGGCCGTTTCAAAGAGCCTGAAAACTGGTGCTGAATCAGAAGAAGTTGCTGAGGGATTGATTTCAAGTCTACTCGATAAAGGAACTCTTACCTTTGGTGGTATGGGTAACGAAGAAACAACTGCAAACAATCCTCCACCACGTCGTGGCGGTAAGAAAAAGATGCGCCGAGTGGATATGTCCGCAGGTCGACGCCGTCGTTGATCAACATGCTCGGAATCATCATGGCCGGTGGCCAAGGTTCTCGTCTCAGACCAATTACTGATGCTCGGCCTAAACCAATGGTTGAAGTTTTAGGACGCCCAGTCATTGATTTTGTAAAAGATTCAATGGTCCAAGGTGGTGTTGATTCACTTATTGTTACCACTGGATATCGTGGAGAAATGCTCGCTGCTCATGTGGAACAATGGAATACAGAATCAACATCTGGACGAATCAACCAAGAACATACTCCTATGGGGACAGCAGGTTCTGTTCGACTCCTCATGGATGAGATTACGGATACTGTGATCATTGGTTCTGGTGATTCAGTGGCTTCTTTTGATGTAGCTGCTCTGCTCCAAGCACACAAAGACAGTGGTGCAAAAGCTACGATGGCTCTTTGGGAAGTTGAAGACCCAAGTCCATTCGGAATTGTAGGTCTTTCAAATTCAGAAGAAGGTGATGTTGATGGTGAACTTCGAGAGGGATACATTCGAAAATTCAAAGAGAAACCTCGACCTGAAGAAGCATTTTCCAATGTGATCAATGCAGGATTATACATCCTTGAACCTGAGGTAATGGCTCTTGTTCCTGAAGGTGAGAAGTATGATTTCTCCAAGAATCTCTTCCCCCGTCTCTTAGAGATGGGATGGCCAATGTATGCAAAAGCAATCGATGGAGTTTGGTTCGATGTAGGTTCTCCAACTGAACTCATCCGGGCACAACATGTTTTGATTGAACAACGCAACACCCTTCCGTTCCCAATGCCTGATGGCTCAGTCGATAGAAATGGTTCGTTTGTTTCCAACGCTGCACATATTGGTTCCAATGTTGAACTCCACAAATCCGTTATTGCAATAGGATGCAGTGTAGGGAATCAATCCACTCTTCTGGAAACCGTATTGATGGAAGGTGCGAGCGTTGGTTCGAATGTTTCTCTTTCAGGTTGCATTCTTTCGCCAGGGGCTATAGTTGAGGATAATGTTTCAGCAGTAGATCTTGTGCTTGGAGATGGCGAGTGCTTGAAAACCGATGATAATCGGCTTTCATAGATGACAGTAGGGATTGGGTTCTAATACCCTCGCTCATTGAGAGAAACCATGTCAGCAGAACGAACTTATGACCGAACATGGGAAGAAATCGAAGCCATGCTTGGACGTGCTGAGCGAAAGATGACCGAATGGAAAGGTTTGTTTGAGGATTGTCGACAACGCGGGGACCGTCAAGGAATGAAAGATGCAGTTCGAAACTACAAGGCACTTGAAGGCGTCATTAAGACTCTAAAGTGGACTCTTGGAGACGTATCAATCGATACGCCGCTTGAATGATTCACCAGCCACGTTGGTCAAGTCGAACTTCCAATGTTTCGAGTTCATCGCCTTTCATAGCATCGCCTTTTGTCATTGCCATTGCTTCTGCGACCTTTGCACCGTCATTGTAGTGCGCAGTTGCCATCACAATCGCATCTGCCATTGTTGGAGGATCGTCGGACTTGAAGATTCCAGAGCCAACAAAGATACCATCCATTCCCATTCTCATCATGTGAGACGCATCTGCAGGTGTAGCAATTCCACCTGCTGAGAATGTTACAACAGGAAGACGGCCTAGTTCCTTAACATCATCAAGAATCGAGCGAAGAGAAGATCGCATGTCATCATCGATAGGGCCAAAAGGCGTCTCAAGATGAGTGCCTGGAAGTTTCGAAGTGTTTGCAAGAACTCGATATCGCTCAGCGATGAGATCTGCAGTTTCATTTAGGAGGTCATCATCCATCGACTGAACTTGTTTTATTTCTTGAGTGATTAAACGAGAATGTGTGACTGCAGCAACGAGGTTTCCTGTTCCTGCTTCACCCTTGGTACGAATCATAGCAGCACCTTCGTATATTCGACGTACTGCTTCTCCGAGTTCAGTTGCTCCACAGACGAATGGAATTTCGTAGGATTTCTTGTCAATGTGGAAGAAAGGATCTGCAGGAGTAAGAACTTCGGACTCATCGACCATGTCAACGCCCATAGATTCGAGAATACGAGCTTCTCCTTCGTGACCAATACGGGCTTTTGCCATAACCGGAATTGAAGTACAATCGAGAATTCCTTGAATCATGTCAGGGTGACTCATTCGAGCGACTCCACCAGCAGCACGAATGTCAGCAGGAACACGTTCTAGGGCCATGACTGCAACCGCACCTGCTTCTTCAGCAATTGCAGCTTGTTCAGCATCAACGACGTCCATAATAACGCCGCCTTGTTGCATTCTAGCGAACCCTCTCTTCAAGAGGTCACTACCGTGTCGTAGTTCGGAGAAATCGGTATGTATCATGGCTCTCATCCCAACGGGAGGTATAACCCTTCAAGAAGGTTGGTTAACTGCCACAGTGAAAATCAAGAGCCAAGAACTGGAGAATCGCCTTCAGCAATTTCTGCATCTGCGGCCTCTTCTTCGTTTTTATCAATCCATGCCTCTTCTTCGTCAGGCACGTCAGTATCTGCGAAAATCGCTTCAACAGGACATTCTGGCACACACGCTCCGCAGTCGATGCATTCGTCTGGATCGATGATGAGGTATGTATCCATTTCACGGAATGCTTCTACAGGGCAAACTGCAACGCAATCTTGGTACTTGTGGTCAACACATGCAGAAGTCACAACGTGAGTCATGACTTTACGCAGTGTCATCACCTACTTGAATGCTATTCATAGAGCCATGTCAGTTTAGGTTAGCCGAAAATCTTACTCAAAAACTTGCATAGCAATATCAGTAGAATTCTGCCCTGGATAGACTGCTACTTTCATTCGAACTTTGATGACTGGGCCGTTATGATCTTGTGGGGTTAGAGATACGA
>Ga0208277_1001258_pt1 | contig 14872 bp, 13 predicted proteins | sample ETNtaG_5_FD_185782 | JGI IMG/M metagenome (GOLD analysis project Ga0208277, IMG submission 185782) | Marine microbial and viral communities from oxygen minimum zone, Eastern Pacific Ocean - ETNP201406SV205 (SPAdes) (version 2) | ecosystem: Environmental > Aquatic > Marine > Oceanic ...
GTTCTGCTGCCAGAAGGGACTGAAGCATGACCAGAGGGGCTTTGCCTTCTTTCACCACCTTGAGCAGGCCTTCTTTGTCGAGACGGCGATTTGAAGTCAAAGCGCTGTGCCGGCTAGCGCACAATTCAACAGCGACAATATCTGGCTTAAACGCCTCAATCTGCTCCTTTACCGCTGCGACACTCGTGCTGGACACGTGTGCCGTGCCAAGCACTCGAACCCGCTCTGAGCGATCGAACATTGGAGAGTCATTCATTTGGATTGACCTCCGGCGAAAACAGCAATTCCAATTCTTTGGTCATCGCAATGAGGGCCGCCTGATTTGCCTCATCTGGTTGGCTTGGCACCTCATCGAGCAGTGATTCAAACAGGATTTGACCACCTGCTAATGCCTTGTGACCACCTGCTTGACCTTGTTTCCAATGCTCAGAGAGCAACTTGCCGAGGTGAAGATCCGGATTGGTTGTGCGCGCTGATAAAATCACCTTATTCCTACGAACTCCATAGACAACTACGGATTGGACGCCTTCGGTAGGAAGCAGGAAGTCAGCGATTTGTGCCAACGCATCACGGTTCGGTAGTGCTGAAAGTGGTGCAAGCACCGTGGAGCCATACTGTTTGCGTTCTTTCAGGGCTTCAGAAAAGGCATCCAATGTTTCAATTGAGCGTGGCGGCTCCTCTATAGAGCGCATCATATCTGAATCGACCCAGGCATTCAACCATGAAAGTGCCCGAATGTCAACCGGATTGAAATTCCTGGTAAATCCAAGGGTATCAGTTCGAATGCCAAACGCCAAGGCAGTAGCCACACGGGGCGTCATTTCGAACTCAAGTTGCATGAGGAGGCTGGCGACAAGGGAAGACGTTGCGGAGAACTCAGGATGAACCATGGAGAGATCTGCTGCCACACCTTCCGATGCGTGGTGATCAATCACGATATGAGGCACGCAATCATCTGGCAGAATATTATTTGCTCCCGGTCGATGGAAGTCAACAGTCATCACCACAGCAGCATCCCTCAGGACATCAGCTACTTCCCATTCAAGGATGAGCCGTCGGCAAGGCACTTCCAAGACATTGACCATGGCTCGGTTTTGTTGGTGTTCGATCAATCCGCCGTGATAGAGGTGAGGCACGAGCCCCATCGAATGGCACAGTTCGTACATGGCCAGCCCAGCACCAAGGGCATCAGGATCGGGGTTGTCGTGGCAAAAAATGGCAATGTTGGCGCCTTCAGGAACTGAAGAGAGGTAATGATGTAACACCGCAGCACCGTCTTTTCGCTCCCATGAACGGATACGGTCTTGCATAGCAGAATATGAGACATCATCGACGCTGATGAGGTCAACGCCATCACCCTCCAATGGCAATGTGGTCAAAATTGGAACGTCTCTCCAGTGATTTCGAATGGATTCGATGGGCGCTTTACCTTCCAAAGCATTCGGGTCAATGAGTAAAATTGCAGTCGGTTTGTGATCTTCAAGCGGTAATGAGGCAAGCGGCATAGCTGCTGGCAGAGCTATGATTTCACATCCTTCGATCGGCTCAGTGTCCGGAAGTGTCGATGCGAGGCCAACAAGGACGCAACGTTGGCGTTGAGCGCACCACCGACTCAAACGTACCGCCAAGGGAGTTGAACCGAAGACTAAGAACATTCAAACACCAATCCGATTGATCGACCTACCATTCAGAACTCGATGACGTAATTCTGATGGTAGTAGTCAGGGACATCGATGAGATCACGTCGCTTGGAACCTTTGAGCACGGCCACGATGTTTGCAGGAATCATCTGAATGGCTTTATTCCAAGTTGTTGCTTCTGAATTGTAAAACTCTCGACGATCGGCAAGCCTTTCTTCAAGACGTACTAACTTGTGTGAGAGATCAAGAAATGCCGCATCGGCCTTTATTTCTGGATAGGCCTCAGATAGAGCATTGAAGCGAGGCGTCATCTGAGCAAGAGCGTTTTGAGCTTGGTTGAAGTCGGAGATGTTCTTTGCGATCAAAGCACCGGAAGCCGCTTGACGAGCGAGGAAGAGTTGTTCAAAGAACTCAATCTCGTGCTTCGCCAGACCAGAAACAATGTTGTGAAGGCTTGGGAGCATTTCATATTTCATTTTGACATCACTTTCGTAGTCCTGCCATGCATTCTCTACATTTTCTTCCAAATTGATGAAACGATTCCATGTGCTCCAAATGTACAGGAGCCCCACTGCGCTGAGGAGTGCGCCGAAAAACCCGAGGAAAAGAATCAGAACCATACCTCAAGGACACAGCCCCAACCTATCAATGATGTGGTTGGGCCTTGTATGGGTCAACATCTTGAAGCAAAACGACATGGCATGGTCGTCGTGAGCCTGCATGTCGATTGAAGCAATGGTTGGAATTAGCCTCGGCGTCTTCCTCATTGCCTTTGCTTTTGCACCCGTTGGAATGGGCGGCGGGATGCTGTTTGTCCCACTGCTTCACTATGGAGCGGGTTGGGCTATTGATGGTCGAATTATTGCGGCCTCGTTGACATTGACAGCGGTTGTCAGTTACGGCAGTGGATTGGCTCATCGTCGTGAAGGTCATGTTGATGATGCCATTGTAAAGATTGGACTTGCTGGAGCCATACCTGGGGCGCTGATTGGCGTCGTTATTGTGAGCCTGATTGGAGACAATCTCGATCTTGTGTTCAAGATTTTGAGTTTGTTCATGATCTTGTGGGCGATTCGAAAAACAATCTCAAAAATGAGCACTGAGAGCACAAAGGGCACTGAGGAAGTCGAACCAAAAGACGCCAACGTAGAAATCCCACAATTACGGGTCGGTTCGGCTATTGGAGGATTGTTGTCCAGCGTGTTGGCGATTGGAGCCGGTGTGATTTATGTGCCGATTCTGCGAACCTTTGGAAAATTGGCTCCAAGAAAGGCCATAGGAAGCAGCCTCCACTTCATGATGGCTGTCATTCCAGTATCCATTCTCACCCACATTCTGTTCTTGCCAACCGAATCAATGGAACGTCTTGCAAGTGATCTTCCTTTCATTACAGGCTTAGCAGCACTCACGTTTATTGGTGCACGAAGTGGTGCAAAATTTGGAATGAAACACCTTACAGAAGCACGCATCATGCAAATCTTCCTTGTGCTGATCGTGGTCGTTGCAATCAGGTACCTGATTGACATCATAGGATTTTGAGCTTAATCTTCTCCAGTCATCTCGTCTGTTGGTACGATGAAGTCCAAAGCCGTTGGGTCTTCTATGGCGACAAGACCACGGATGCTATGCGCGTCCTGAAGTTCGACCGTCGGCTGTGCAACCTTGACCCTCGTGGCTCCGAGGGAAAGCACGTGACCGGGGCTCACTGGTAGACGCCCTTCTGGTAACCAAAGACCAAGGGCACCCAATTCCCCATGATGCACGATGATGAGGGTGTGTCCATGTTCATCAATTTCTGAACGAACGACTCGCATAGATTCGCCAGAAGGAATCAACCGTTCACTGCTTTGCCAATCGTTCCAGGTTTCTTCCAATGGTTTGTTCTGTAAACTTGCAAGTTCATCGATAGCCTCAATTTTCTCCGTGAATGCTTGTTCTGTCTCAGCAGCCATCGCATTCAAGCCGTCGAGCAGGTCCCGCAGTCCTTCATGGTGCAGTGCATCGATCTTGGTCATTGCAGCGTGAGCCATCACCATAAGCTCTGCTAGGGATTCGATTTCCGCCTCATTGCCCGATTCGAGGGCACACTCCATCCCTTCGTCAAGAAGTTCAAGAGCAAGGCCCGGTTGGTCAATCGAAAGCAATGAAGTCCCTATGGCCTTCAACGAAAGGGCTGCAGCAGACTTGTCTTCAATCACATATTCATGAGCGGTCGTAATGTGGTGTTTTGCGACCTCAAAATCTTGGTTCAGATGCCGAGTGACCCCCGAGAGCACAAGGTATCGAAGTCTGTTGCTTCCAGTGGATTGGGCTTGTCGATCTGCAGTCTCAAACAAGCTGGCAGCTCTGGCCCAATCGTCTGAACTTGTGGCAAGCAAACCGAGTTGATGCATACCGTGCATCTCTGCAAACTCGTCATCGATGAGGGTCGCTGCTTGAAGGGCACGAGAGAGGTGGAGGCGGGCTGCAACCCGTTCACCCAACATTTTCGACATCAATCCAAGCGCAGTTTCCGTACGTTGAACAAAGCCAGCAATAGCAGTGTTAGCCAATTCTGCATCCTTTTCACCGAGCGGTGCAAGACCCAAACCAACCGCTTCCAAAGCCTCACTATAGGCGAGCATCGTCATTCGATAAGCGCCTTCAACATCGTTTGAGTAGGTCGTAGTTGACAGGTTAGCGAGGTGTTGATCCAATCCAGACATTGGGGCACATATCTCAGGTAATGCACCAAGTGATTTCATGTGTTTAGCCTTGATCTGCTCACCGTTCAGGGTTCGACGTAAGGCAGTGGAGAGGACGTCTTCAACTGGTGAAGTATCTGCTTTCTTGGCGGGTGCAGGTTGTGCTTTTGGACCGCTGATCAGCGAATCAACCATCCATGTCAGTTTTGCTTGAATGTCGTATTCATTGACTCGGCTGATGGCATACCTCATTTCAGCCGCCCTAATACGGCGAGAAAGACTGTTGAAAGCAGATTTCGACTTGACTGATGAGAGCTCAGCGAGTCGTTGCATGAAGGTTGAAGGTGGGCATGTTGTGTAGCCAAGATTGGCCTTTTCGCTCGTCGTTGTCATCTTGAAATCATCGGTTACCAACACCACCGTTTTGCCTTCGCGGGTTAATTTTGATGCAAGCACCATAAGCGACAAGTCAACATCTTGGGGTGATGCTTTCTCGCCAATCAGTTGTGCCAAGCCTCTGATTTGAGCGTCATCAACAGGTACCGTGGTGAGGATGTCTTCAAGGGCATCCAGAAGGAGGGGTTTCTTTTTCCAGCGTTGAAATCGTACCGTTCGAACCTCACCATGAACGCCAGGAGTGACATAGAACGTATGCCTTGATGCATGCGTCATGGCCTTAATGTCTTTGAGAAATCGGTCCGCAGCATAGGAGCCAAGGTGAATGAAGCAATTCGAATCAATTACCCATGTGTGGCTCATCGTCGGCTCCTCATAGACCAAGGCACTTAGGTTCTTAGGGAGAAAACTACGGAGTCAGTGTTGGGAAGATGCAGACTTCTGGTTGCGAGAAGAATTTCAATCGATACTTCGCAACAATTCTGTAGACCAGATTCCGAAGCGGGAGAGGTACGATCCAAGCAAACGGATAGAGAATTCGATAGTGCCACTTGAGATAGAGCAAGCATCGAATAGCTGCTGATGAACGCATGTATGGCTGGCCGTTGCGTACAAGATAGACCGTATCCGCATCTCGTAATTTTTGTGGGAAATCCGAGATGATAGAGCGGCCTTCATCACTTTCTATAGCGATAAATCTCATGCTTTGAGGATCTCGTAAACGCGGATGGAGGAACACTGCAGAGCGCGTGCACAAACCACAATCGCCATCCATCAAGAGAACGTCAGGCTCACTCATTCATTCCACCCGCCATAGGGAGCAAGTGCCAGGTCACAACCTCAACACCTTCTGACATGTGCATCAGTTCGGGCTTGGTAGCATCTTGGATCCCAAGGTTGTAGCTCTCAACTAAGGTATTTTGCTTAACTTCGGCCTCAGCATCTGCATACCACCACTTGCTATGGTGCGTGTATCCGTGATGCAGTCGGCCTTTGTGAATGGTGTACAAACTGTATCTTTCGAACAGGAAGTATTCGAGGGTACCTTCCTCTGCCTGCCGTAATTCAGAACACTTCTTCGCAGAACCTGTAAGGCCAACGCCGCCTTTTGAACGCCTGGAGGACCAGGTGTATCCATCATCCAATGTGCCTTTGACAAACGCTTTTGCATAGCGGTATGCAAGTCCATACTTCCACTTGGCATAGAAACATGTGACTCGGCTTTTCGCATCTAAGGTCAGGAAAAAGACACCAGGAACCCCATTTTTTGTCACGTATGTCCTGATATTGAATTCGCCAAAGGTCGAGACGCCAGGGACTGCTGGCAAAGGATGAGGCCGTACATTTTCCATGACAAATGGGATGCACCCAATGTAGGCCTTCCCTTCATGCAAATCAATTTCCAGCCCCTCTGGAAGATGACGGCGGAGGATGTCTGGATCAACTTCCCAGTGAAGGAACGTGAGTTTTTTCCAGTTCTGCCTCAAGATCCAACGGCCTTCAGGCATTGGAAATGGAATGTGGTCAACAGCAAGACCATCCTTCCTTGTGACCATGTAGGTCCATCGAGGCGAAGGTCTTGAACCATCCCTCACTTTATTCCAAAGTTTCCAGTGAACTGGAAGCAATGGTGTCCACTCGTCCACCTTCACCCCAAGTTGCAGCAACACCAACCGCACATCCAAGCGGCGCCATCATCATGCAAAGAATGAGCACTGGAGTCGAGACGTACATCGGCCGCTTCATCGCAACCATGCGCAACCAGATAAACCGTCCAACAAACATGTCAAATGCCAAGTAGTGCAGCCAACCGAGGATAATGACGTCTTCGTCTGCGAAGAGATCAATGACTATTTGTGGCGTTGGCATATCGCTTGCAAGCGTAAGTAAAATAGTGCTTACTTGAGGCAATACGACGATGATATATGGTATGAGAAGCGGTAAGAAGCAATACCGGAGATCGCCAACAAAACGACGCGTCAATTGATGTTCTGGCAAGAACCACATCAAGATCCAGAATGGAAGAATCCACACCGAAGAAAACCAAAACATAACTTCTATCAATTCCATACTTATTCCTCCTCATTCATAGCAGAGATATAACGCTGCGCATCGGTTCTCAAAAAGCGAGCATAGAAGGCGGGTAAAATAACTAAGCTTGAGAGGAGGGCTAAGGCGATGGCCACCACAAAGGCCTGCCCAAACAACCTCAATGGAAGTAAAGAGGAGAGATTCAGCACAGCGAATCCGCCTGCGGTGGTCAGCGCAGCCATCCACATGGCTCGACCGGTCGTTGCTGAGGCATTCGCAACCCAATGATGAGGATCAGCGAATGGATTGTGTTCGACTTCTTCTTCCAAACGAATCGAGAAGTGAACTGCATAATCGACACCAAGGCCCAAGGAAAGTGCCCCAATGGTCACTGTTTGTGAATTGATTTGGTAACCGGTGAAGCCCATCAAACCATACACCCACACAACCACCATCATCAGTGGAATCCAAGACACAAATCCTCGAGACATACCTTGAACCACATCCCTCTGTCGGACGCTGTGAATGCCCACGAGCATCATCAAAATGACGACGGCAACAATACCTGTTGACATGATGGCAGAATCAGCCACATCTGAAGTTGTCTGAGCAAGAATGAGACTTCGACCTCCAACACGGAGGTTGGCGTCACCCTCCAAGCCTTCTTCGGCAGATTCGAGCGAATCGATCATCCGCTGATTGAGATCGATGGTGGCCTGCCAATCAAGGGTTTCCGCTTGGAATGAGAGCACGGTTTGTTCGCCGTCGGAAGCGAGCACAGAGGAACTGAGTTCTCTTCCTTCTGGCGTCTCGAGCATGTAGGTTGCAAGTTCGTCCCATGTCGATTGATTGGTATCGTCAAGTTGGCTCATCAATCCGTTGAGCGTGGAATCTCGAACTTGGGCCTCAGCCAGTAAATTCCACAATCCACTGGGCGCCCCGCTCACATCAGGACTCTCAAGCAGAACCTGCTCTGCAGCAAGCCACGCCGCATAGCCATCAGGGGTGAAGACTTCAACATCAACCACGACGTACAAAGGTGATCTGCTGTTTTGGAATTCATCTGATAACAGCAAAAAGTCGCCGACAACTGGAACCTCCTCATCGAATTGGTCGCGTTGATCAAAACCGACTTCTAATTGTTGAAAACCGATGAACATCGGTGCTAACAACACGACAGCGATGACGCCCACCTTCAGCGGCGTCGCTGAAAGTCGAGCAAGCCCATTGGCGATTGGGCCGATTTCGATGGAACTGGCTTTTTCAAGCTTGAGTTTCTTTGGAGGGAACATCAACATTAACGCAGGAAGTGCAGTAATGCTCAGCAGATAAACGAGGAATAGACCGATAGCAATCACGGTCCCAAACACTTGGAGGAATGACAGCGAGGAGAATCTGAAGGAAAGGAATCCAACCATGTCGGTAAAGATTGCAATCACAAGAGCAATCGAAGTCAAGACCGTGCCTCGGCGGACCGCAACCTGCCTTGCCTCATATGAAAAATCCTTCAATGTGGCTCGTTCTATATCATCTTTTGAATCGATTAAATTCAATTCTTCCCGGATCCTAATCACGACGTGGAGGCCATAATCGACACCGATCGCTAACAAAAGAACTGGAATTGAATTCATAGCGGCGTTAAACACCATATTGACGCCGAAGAATTGCAGCCAACCAGAGAGACCGTAGGTGGCCAAAATGGCAAGAACTGTCAGCGAAGTGACGAAGGCTGTGTCACGTACAGAACGGAAATTGAACCACAAAATGACCGCCAGGAGCAGCAATGCAGCGCTTGTTAGTGTACCGATTTCCTTGCCGAGATTAGCGTTTGCACCCTCGCTGAATTGCGAAAACGAAAATGTTCGTAGCCCATCACCTGCTCCATCAGCCTGCAAATCCTGCACTAAGAGGTCTGACCAATTGGTAATCATGGCTTGAACATCGCCCAAAATTTCGACGCCATAATCCGCTGGTTCTGTGCTCACCACGAGGGTTGTCAATACCGGACCGGACGAGTTCCAAGGGTCGTCGGTTCGGTCCACGACAGGAAGTGAGCCAAGAATGGCCGCTCGGTAGTCGATTGATTGCAGGCCACTGAGCAAGCCCAGTTGCCCATTCATTGGTCCAGTCACGGCCATAATTTGGCCAATCTGTGCACCTGAGCGATTTGTAGTGGTCAGTTCAAGCAGACCTAACATGGCGCCAAGATCGCTTGAGAGGTTGGCCCCATTGTCCAATCGAGGCAACCACTCAGAAGGTGTTCCTGCGTTCCAATTGATCAAATCTGCCCCACTCATTTCTGATGCGGATGGAATGGCTTCAGCAGCAGCGCTTAGATTGCCAAGCGCTTGGCCGAGTGAGTCGTTGTCGGCAGTGAGGACACTTCCAATTGCGGATTCTAACGGTGCAATCCAGTCTGCTGACATTGGATCTTGGTAGCGTTGCCATTGATAGGCATAGCCAGCCATACCGCTGTTCGCTTGAGTACCAAACAATGGGTAATGGTACGGTGCGAAATTCTCATCTTCAATCATCCTCGCTTCGATCATCGCAAGGTGTTCCCAAGTTTCGTTGGTGAGGAGGGAACCGGTTTCAATCTCATCGATGACGCGGACAAAATCGATTGAAGCTTGGTATTCACGTTCTATTTCTTCCAGCAACCGGACGTTTTCATCATCGGGAAAAAAACCATCTTCACTGTTATCAAATTGAAGGTGCATTCCGCCTGAGGCAAGGATGAGAACTGCGAGCATGACAACCGCAAAGACCGATTTTGGGCGGCTTACACTTGCATTGCTCATCGCTTCAAATGGATTTTTCATATGCGAGGGTCTGAGAACTGGCTTTTATACTGATGTATAGATGAAGACCGAAGAACTGTGTCTCTTCGATCATCCCAAAGGGCCATGATGAAGTCTTCAGATGGATTCGATGACCATGGCGATCCCTTGACCGCCCCCGATGCATGCAGTTGCGACACCATAGCGGCCACCGCAGCGCTTCAATTCATGAGCCAGGGTGAGCACCAAACGTGTTCCAGTTGCCGCCAATGGATGGCCGAGACCAACTGCACCACCGTTGACGTTGACTTTGTCCACATCGATGCCTAAATCCTTGATGCATGCAAGGGCTTGACCTGCGAATGCTTCGTTAATTTCCCAGCGGTCAATATCCTCCGCTTTGAGACCTGCCTTCTCGAGGGCTTTGAGCGAGGATGGCACAGGGCCATACGACATGATGGCTGGTTCAAGACCAACAATACCCCAGGAGACAATCCGTGCCAGTGGCTCGTCGCCATCTTTGGAGGCTTGCGAGGCTGACTTGATGACCACAGCTGCAGCGCCGTCAACAATACCGGATGCATTTCCAGCGGTGACAAAGGACTCTGGTCCAAAAGCGGTTGGAAGCGAAGCAAGACTTTCTTCAGTGCAATTCTTGACAACGTGATCTTCATCAAGATGGGTGATGACTTTTTCGCCTCGCCTGCTCTTGATGGTGACTGGAACAATCTCTGATTCAAACAATCCGGATTCAATCGAGGCAGTTGTTCGTGCGTGAGAAAGTGCGGCGAAGGCATCAATCTCTTCTCGAGTCACCCCTTTTCTGCGGCATAACTCGTCTGCAGTTTGTGCCATGAACAAACCACAGGTCATGTCTTGCAGGTTGGTCATCATGTAATCTTCCACTTTGGGGGAGCGGCCAAGTTTCCACCCCTCTCGACCACCGCGCATGACGTGTGGTGCTTGACTCAGGTTTTCCATTCCGCCAGAAACAACCGTTGAGGCTTCGTCCAGCATGATCATCTGAGCGCCAGTTACAATTGATTGCACACCAGAACCACAGATTCGAGAGAGCGTGAGCATTGGAACTTCTTGAGGAATCCCGCCTTGCAAACCTGCATGTCGAGATCCATAAATTGACTGTGCACATGTTTGCAAAGCATAACCCATGACCACATGGTCAACAGATGCAGGATCGGTACCTGTAGCTTCAAGAGCACCTTTGATGGCGATGCCACCGAGTTCTTGTGCACTCACGGTTTTGAGTAACCCACCGGTTTTCCCATCTCCGCGCTTCCCTCCAACCCATTCACAAAACGGGGTGCGGGCACCGCCTACAATCACAACATCTTCTGCCATGGTTGTGCGAGCCCAAACAGGGTCATGAACCTCACTGTCACAACCATAGCAGCATGAATGTGCCAGCAAGAGCGGTGAGGAAGGGTATGAATAACAATTCACTTCGAGAACGCAAACGAGCGATGTTGGCCAACTCTGTGCCTCGCTTCAACATCGCAGGCATCCCAGGTGTATCCGTACCGATCATATGCAAACGAGCATTGCTTACTGGTAGACCATAATTGACCGTACTTTTTGCTTCCTCGGACCAAAAGTTACCTTCATCGCTGTTATCGAGTGAGGGCGGTTCAATATCGAGCACATCACATACACCTGGCCAGTCAAGTTCCTCGGAAGGCCTAGGTTGGACCATGCCGAGCGCATAGATAGGATCCCCAATTCGTAGGGCATATATCGTCCACCGATGAGCGAGGACATGACCTTGATTGTAGAGCCGCCCATGCTTCATCCGCCAGTAGGCATCGGAGAGACTTTGGGCATGATTGGTGGTCCATTGCTTGACAAACCCTCCAAAATCCTTTCTTTTGAACGTTGAAGGACGAGTGTAGATGCCGCCACTCCCATCATGAAGAATAAATGGTACATTTCCTTCATCATCACGCACAGGAACCCAGTGTTCCTCGGTTCGCATCTGTGTCCTTCCATTTCTTCTGACCACCTTTGTTTCTCTGATCTTCACTTCATAGGTCCATTTGTAAGAAACGCAGCCAGGCACCCTACGCATTGGATGATTGTCAACCAACACATCGATGCCTCCAGACCATGTTGGACGGACCTGCCCTACGAGTTCTCCAGAACCTACTGCAACCGAACGAGCGGTCGCTGTGGAGGTGTCCATCATCACAGATTGTTGCCTTTGAGCCCAATAGCCTAAAATCATCCAAAACACACCAACACCCATCGTGATGTAAGGAAGCAAAAGGAAGCTATCATCACTCTGATCTACGCTCTCTTTGGCGCTGTTCATCCCCAAGTAAGCCAGGCTCGACACCCCTCCTAAGAAGATCAACAAAAATAATCCATAACTTGAGATCACAGCAGGCTTGGGCGTACCGATTTTGGTAGGGTGTTCGGGGAGAAGTTCGTTGTCGGGGTCAGGGTGATAGGGGCGTTCCATCACCCATGATTTCGGACCTGGCGCAGTGTAGACCCAACCATTTGGATCCGCTGTTGGAACGTATGATTTCTTTCCATAAAACCAATCTTCAACGGTTGTGCCCTTGTTGAGCGCCTGTGCCTCTAAATCTTCAGGGAGAGGGTTCTGTTTCCGCATTCGATGTAATTTTGCCTCAAGGCCGGTTGGAGAAAGCATGGCTAGAACGACAAACATCACCAAGGAAATAATGTAGCCTTGAGGCTGAAAAAACAACGAACCAACCATGATGAGGACGATGAGGATCCACCAAGCCCACCCTTGCCAAGTGTAGGGGGTTGTGAATTTGAAAAAGCCCTGGTCAAATTCGACCTGTGGCTTGATGTCCATGGCCCTCTGTAGAGGTGACGAGTTATGATTCTTCCACCTTCGAAGCAGCGCAGCAGTCATTCGCCGAGAATACCAACGACTTTGACCATAATTCGTTTATCGCGCTGACCATCAAATTCGGCGTAATGAATTTGCTCCCATGTACCCAAATGCAAGCCTCCAGAACGCACCGCCATGGTCACTTGCTGGCCCAACAACTGACGCTTAAGGTGAGCATCTCCATTGTCCTCCCCTGTGCGGTGATGGTGGTACTCCTCTCCTGAACGACCTTCAATGCCGTAGAATGGTGCAAGATGTTCCAACCACTGGCGAATGTCATGATGAAGTCCATATTCCAAATCGTTGACAAAGCATGAGGCCGTAATGTGCATTGGGTTCACCAACACAAGACCATCGATGATTCCACTTTCCCTGACCACGCGTTGAACTTCATGCGTAATGCAACGAATCTCGTACCTCTCATCAGTGTTGATCCATAATTCTTCGACATAAGTCGCAGCAGTTCCTTTGACAAGTGTGCCCATAACCTACACACGCACGAGGCAGTTGTTGATGCTTAAGGTCAGTAGCCATACGTTTTTTTCGTTTCAAAACCGTTGTTCGAAATCATAAGAGGAATAGCCACAATCGCCATGCAAATGCCATTGCAGAACACAACGAAGATGGAACCTACAACTGTCACGGCACCCTCTACTTCATCATCAGTGAGGAAGTCATACTCTTCCTGGGTGAGTTCACCATTTTCCAACATCTGGTCGTAATCCACGACAATTTGCAAGGCAAGGATCGATGAGATCGCAATCCATAGAATGGTTCCGAGAACGATGAACACGCCTTGGCGGTTGTATTGAATCATTTGAATAGCGCCAAAAACCATACCAGCATAAGCCAAAATATTTGCAGAGGCAAGTGCGACCATAAGGCCGTTTGCACCGGGCATGATAAGCCCAAAACCTTCACCAAGAATACTGAATGCGGCATAAATGATCACCAAAATACCAATCACCTTTGGAGCCGAGGAAGGGGCTTGCTGAATGATAATAGGTTGTTGAGCCTGCCCGTAAGGCTGAGATGTTGCACCCATAATCATCGGTTGTTGGGCTACTGGCGCCTCCTGTGCAGGTGAAAGAGGGATTGATGATGGAGCAGTTGTGGCATCCGTATTTTCCGATAAATCATCCCATGGTGAAGGTTCCATGCCGATTGGTTAACGCAGCAAGTACATGAAACATCGTATATTGAACGTAGGGCTGTGTTGAAGAAGGAGCGGCCCTTGGGGAAACCAAGGAGGAAGCATTGTGTCAGACATTCTGGTTGTGTACAAGAAGAATTTCGAAGCTGTGCATGATGCGAGCCTCGACATTATCACTGCCGAACTTCAACTCTGCAGTAAGGAGCGAGGTGGACTTCGAGTCGACATCCGAGCAAGGGAACGGGTTCGTCGGGCCGATTTCATCGGTCGCGACCTTGTCATTGTCCTCGGCGGTGATGGAACCCTGACCAGTATATCTCACAACATCGATGCATCAACACCTGTGATGGGTGTCAATTCACATCCAAGAGATCAAGACCCTGAAGGTAGTTTTGGATTTTACATGGATTCGAATGTCAATACATTTGCAGAGGATGTGAGGCAAGCACTCGCAGGCAATGCCATTGTCAACGACTTACCACGCCTTCAAGCCATCATCGATTCAACATCAGGTAATCGATTTACAACAGATCCCGCAATGAATGACCTTCTGATTGCAAACACTCATCAATACGCTCCAAGCAAGTACCATCTCCGCCGTGGAGATGAAAAATGCGAACAACAAAGCAGTGGACTGCTTTTTTCAACCTGGCTTGGCCAAGGCGCTTGGCTCAATCATGCGATTTCAAAGCAAGAACTCAGTCACCTCAAGTCGAAGGTTTCGCCCACACAAATCGAAGACCATTACTTCGTTGTTGCTCGAGATCTACCTCATGACAAGCGCGAAGCATCGCCGTGGGCATGGATGGATTGGACGAATGAGGCCACCACAATCACATCAGATATGCACAGAGGCTACGTTGTTCCTGATGGCTGGGATGAAGTCCATTTCAACCGAGGAGCAACCATCACGGTCAACGCTGAAGCCCCTCGATTGCGCCTTTTGACGTTCCGTCAAAGCATGATCGAGAAAGTAACATCCTGAGCATTGAATCATGGAATTTGAACGTATAGGTGAGCGTTTACACTGAACGGTGTAAAAAGTAAAGTGGCATAGGCCAAAAAAAGAGGTGGAGACTGGAGCTCGACAAAGAGCTCCAGCCTCCGGTTTTCTTAGGAGGTGATCCATCTGCAGGTTCCCCTACAGATACCTTGTTACGACTTAACCCTCCTTGTCGAAGGCAGGCTCGAATACGCCATACCGAAGTAAGCGCAGCCTCACCCACCCCCAACTAAGATGGTTTGACGGGCGGTGTGTGCAAGGAGCAGGGGCATATTCACCGTGCTATATTGAAACACGATTACTA
>Ga0208277_1001259_pt1 | contig 14863 bp, 11 predicted proteins | sample ETNtaG_5_FD_185782 | JGI IMG/M metagenome (GOLD analysis project Ga0208277, IMG submission 185782) | Marine microbial and viral communities from oxygen minimum zone, Eastern Pacific Ocean - ETNP201406SV205 (SPAdes) (version 2) | ecosystem: Environmental > Aquatic > Marine > Oceanic ...
ATTAAATTCGCATAAATCTGGGAATTATAAATTTTATCTATGTCTCTCATCAGTAGACTATCAAAGACTTTTGTTCTTTTTCTCTTACTTGCAATAACCGCGAGTTGTGCTCGAACTCCAACAGCACTGGATCAAGAAATTATAACAGCATCAATTAAAGAAGACCTTAAAGCATTAGAAATTGATGCACCTTTAACAAATATTGATCTCTATACTGCAATTGCAATTGCTATTAAAAATAACCGCGACCTTCGAATTAGTGTTATGGAATCTGCTTTAGCACAAAGACAAAATGACTTAACGCGATTTGATATGCTTCCAGATATGGCATTGAATGCTGGTTATTCAGAGTTTGCCGAACTTCAACCATCAACAAGTGTTGCAGTTGATAACGACTCCCAATCTGCGCCTGCATTAGATGGTACTGAGTCATATACGATCTCTAGGGATAATGGTTTAGAAACAAGAAACGTTGAGTTTACCTGGAATGCTCTTGATTTTGGATTGTCTTATATCCGTGCAGGACAACAAGCTGATAGGTTCCTGATTGCTGAAGAACTTGAAAGAAAAGCTACTCAGAATATAACTAGAGATATAATCCGAGCATACTGGAAAGCAAAAGCATCTGAAAATCTTCTAAAAAAATTGAATCCATTACTAGATCGTGTTGATGCTGCGCTTGCTGACTCAAAGTATATTGAAGAACTACTTATTTCTTCACCAATGGATTCTTTATTATATCAAAAAGAATTACTTGACGTCCAAAGAACTCTGCAAACACAACAAAGAGCTCTTATTAATTCTAAGAATGAATTAGCAACATTAATGGGTCTTCTTCCTAATCAAAGATATACTCTCGCGAAAGAAGATGAATACCTCACTAATGTTGATATGGATATTGAGACAATGGAAGAGATTGCACTTATTTCTCGACCTGAACTTATGGAAAGTCGATATCAAAAAAGAATTACAAGTAAGGATGCTCGAGCCGCAATTGTTGGCCTGATCCCAAGCTTAAAATTCAATGCAACTTATGGTTATTCAGACAATGACTACCTTCTTAATCAAGACACAACTGAATATGGTGCATCTATTGGAGCAAATTTATTTGATATATTCTCAATTGGTGCGGTTAAGAAGGCATCTGAGGCAAATCAAGATCTAATCAAAGAACGTCATCTTGCCATAGCAATGACCGTTCTTTCTCAGGTTCACCTTGCTAATATAAATTATGACCTTGCAATCGAAGAATATGATACCGCGCAACGGTACCTTGATGTTGCTATACGTATTAGCAATCAGGTTCAGAATGCTCAGAAAGTCTCAAGATTTGGTGAATTAGAGGTAATCCGCGAGGAAGCCAGTCTACTTGTTGCAGAGCTTAGAAGAGATTTAGCATTTTCTGAAATGCAACACAGTATAGGTCAAATTTATGCATCAATGGGTAAAGACATGTTGCCAGAAAATTATGAAAATCTATCCATTGAAAATGTTGCAGAAAATGTTGGCATTAATTTTAATGAATGGAGTGAGAAATACTATGCAAAGGTTCAAAACCCAATTGATAAACAGGATCCAACTCTAATCATTATTAACGATCCAATAAATACTACTCTAACAAGTAATAAATTTATAATTTCAAAAGAAACTTTTGACATAACTGGTCCTGGAAAAATAAGATACTCAGCTTCACAAGCTGATGGAAGTGAATTACCGAGATGGCTTGCATTCTTATCATCTGATTTATCAATTGTAGGAAATCCACCTGCTGATATTTCTGGAATAAATCTTAAACTTACAATAGCAAATGCCGTTATTTCAGCAGAAGATAATTTCACACTAAACTTTATTGATGAAGAAACGCTATTGACTGAAGAAGCCAATCAAGCAAGAAAAGACCTAGCAGCTCTGCAATTAGAATCTGCTACCATGGAAGAAGAATTATTGGAAATTGTAAATGAGGAGGAATTAAATGAGACTGATGTAACTGAGCAAACTGCACAAACTTCGGTAATAGAAGAACAGCCGACAACAGAAATATCTTCAAATGAAATTGATTTTACAATGCCTTATGTTGACTTAAATACTTACTCTATAAGTAATGGACTTGTTGTTGATACCAACTCAATTCTTAATGAATTACTCGATTCAATTGATGAGACAATGAATGAAGCAGATGCACTATTAAATAGCAGCATAGAAATTGGTGACCCAGTGATAGATCAAGAAGAAGTTATCGAAATCGAAGAAACTAATGAGGTCGAAGCTTCTATTGAAGTCGAAGAAACTAATGAGGTCGAGGTTGCTGTTGAATCTGAAGAGACTACATTACAGACATCCAATCTTACACCGCAGAAAAAACCAATCGTTTCTTCTGCTGATGAAAATGCTTTAGTGGAAGAATCTGAGAAAGCTCTAAATGAACTCATAGAAATTACTGAAGCTAAGAAAGAAAAACTATTAGTTAATGAGGCACAGGAAGCTCTTAATGATCTGATGAATATTTCTTTAAATAAGAAAAAAGAAATAGAGAATAATCTTGTTAATGAAGCTGAGTTAGCATTGCAAGAGTTAGCATTAATCATTTCTGAGGAAGATAACAACTCTACGGGAGGAGCATTTACAGCTCAAGCAGATGAACTAGAGGCAGTTGAAGAAGAGCCTCAAACCGAAAATGAAGAGCTTATATATATAAAACTTGGTTCATATAAAAGAGGTAATCCTGCCATAGGCATGATGAACTATGTTTATAAAATAATGGGAATTGATGCTCGGTTCCTGAAATATGAAATCAATGTAGACAAGTCTGAAGATAATAACTTCTCTGTTATTATTGGTCCTATGCCAAAATCAGAAGCCCATTCAATGATTGATATTCTTGATATCCATCTTAGTTTTGAAACAAAATCAACAATGAAAGCAGAACTTATTTGTAACGAGCAAGTAATTCTGATGTGTGAGCTTTAAACAATTAAATTTGTTTAGAATTTTTTGTAAGCTTTCTTTAAATCAACAAGCGGGTGATTTGGAGACATTTGAAATTTTACTAATAACTCTCTAGCGATCATGTCTCGATCTTGTTGATTATTTGGAAGTTTTATTTTCTTTGGAATAGTCACCCATCCATTTGCATTTCTATCAAATACTGCTGGTCTTCCTTCTTCGTATCCCATGTGAACATCTTCAAGCCAGTTAAGATCGTCCCAACCCATATGCTCGATATATTTCTTTAGGAACGGAGTAATTTTTTTATAGTCAGGCACCAAGTTCACATCGTATCGGTAACCAATATGTTGCCCGATCATTTTTTCTCGAGCAGTTTCTTTTTGTTTACCAATCTTCTTAGTGACCTTACTTGCCTTCTTCGTTTTTTTTGCTTTTTTAGTTTTCTTTACCATAGTTGTTATATCTTATGAAAATCTTCAACACCAACAGTGTGATTAGTTCCACTTAATGGAACTTTCGCAAGAGCTGATGCCTCCATTGTTAAAGCTGCCATATCTTCTGGCTCAAGTGAGTGAACATTTGTTTTACCGCAAGCACGAGCTAATAACTGACACTCTAAAGCCATGGTATGAAGATAGTTATAAACCCTTAAAGCAGCATCATCCGGGTTTAATCTTTTTCTTAATTTAGGATCTTGTGTTGCAACACCAACTGGACAACGCCCTGTATGACAGTGATAACAATATCCTGCTGGCACTCCCATTTCTTTTTCAAAATCAGATTCTGGGATTTCTTTGTTACAATTAAGTGCAATCATGGCTCCAGTTCCAATAGCAATCGCATCAGCGCCTAAAGCTAAAGCTTTTGCCATATCTGCGCCATCTCTTACACCACCTGCATAAATTAATGTGACGTCTCCAGTTTTGCCAACATCATCCAAAGCTCGTCTTGCTTCACGAATTGCCGCAATCCCAGGTATACCAGTGTTTGCAGCTGCAATGTGTGGACCCGCTCCTGTTGAACCTTCCATACCATCAAGATAAATAGAATCTGGGTTACATTTAGCAGCCATTCTGACATCGTCATAAACTTTTGCAGCGCCCAACTTTAATTGAATAGGTACTTGGTTATCAGTGAGTTCTCTAAGCTCTTCAACCTTTAATGCAAGATCATCTGGCCCTAGCCAGTCAGGGTGTCTTGCCGGTGATCTTTGGTCAATACCAGAAGGCAGTGATCTCATTTCAGCAACTTGATCTGTCACTTTTTGTCCCATTAGGTGTCCACCCATTCCAACTTTTTGCCCTTGTCCAATAAAGACTTCAATACCATCAGCAAGTTGAGCATGATGTGGATTAAATCCGTAACGTGACTGAATACATTGGTAGAACCATTTTTCTGAATAACGTCTTTCATCAGGAATCATTCCGCCTTCACCTGAACACGTTGCACTTCCAGCCATTGTAGCTCCTCTTGCTAAAGCAGTTTTTGCTTCATACGACAAGGCACCAAAACTCATTCCAGTGATATATACAGGGATATCCAATTTAATTGGATTTTTACAATTTGGTCCAATGACCGTGTCAGTTAAACACTTCTCTCTATATCCCTCAATAACGAAACGAGTAAGTGTTCCTGGTAAAAATACTAAATCATCAAACGTTGGTATTTTCTTCATTAGAGCCATACCACGCATACGGTAACGACCAAGCTCAGACTTTATGTGAATGTCGTCAATTATCTCAGGAGTAAAAATAGCATTTTGACCTAAAAGACTTTTGTTTCTTTCAGGAACTGAGCCATTGGCTTTTTTGCTTTTCTTAGCCATATTATATTGCTCCCTTTCTTTCAGTTGGTTCTAAAGCGTCATAGTTCCACAATTTCTTACCAGCAACAATCTTAGTAATCTTAGATAGATCAATGTCGGAACCTATTTCAGCAACTTCTAATTTTCTCTTTAACCATTTCTTATCAAGATCAGTTAATTCTGCCTCAACCGCATCACTTCCAAGAGATTTAATACTACCAAGAACAAAAATTGTGCCATCATACATAGAGTCACCTAAGTTCTCTCCAACATCTCCTAAAATTACAATTCTTCCTCTTTGCATCATAAAGCCAGTAAATGCACCAGCATCTCCACCAATAACGATTGTTCCACCTTTCATATCAATTCCTGTTCGTGCGCCTACACTTCCTTTGCAAATTAAGTCACCGCCACGAATTGCAGCACCAAAACAAGAACCAGCATTTTTTTCAATAACAACTTTTCCTGCCATCATGTTCTCAGCACATGACCAACCAACACGACCTGTAATACGAACAACTGGTCCATCAATTGAACCTACTCCAAAATATCCTAGTGATCCTTCAAAAATTAAATTTAGTTTATTTAAGATGCCAACACCTAAACTATGTTTGCCTTGAGGATTCTTAACAACGATTGTTCCGTATCCTTCTTTCATTAAACTGTGCATCTTTTCATTTAATTCTCTGCAAGAAAGTTCCATAGCATCAATTTCAGTTCTTTGATTAAAGTCCACATCGTAAGCTCCGTAGTAATAAAAATTTTCTGCTTCTTCTGGATTAAAGAAAACCTGCTGAGTTCTTCCTTTTAAGGCTTCCTGGTGAAGCCCCATTGATGTTGCTTTAGAATCTTTTATATTTGCCATACTTTTACCTCCCCATCATAAGGATCGTAAGTATCAATTTCTTGTGGAAGCAAAGTTCTAATTGCAATTTCTTCTGAACCTAATGCTACAAGATCATCTGATTCATAAAGAACCATAGGCTTTGCTGCCATTGTATCTTTAGCCATGCCTAGTGAATCTTGTGTTGCAACTAAATATGTAAACACTCCATCAAGTTCAGTTAATGAATCTCTCATACCTTCTTCCAAGGTTGCACCAGTTCTCATCTTTTGAGCTAGGTACACTGCGATTAATTCTGAATCGCACTCAGACATAAATCTCATGCCTTTATTTTCTAATCTTCTTCGATTATTCCAATAGTTGGTTAATTGGCCATTGTGAACAACAGAAACATCACTGAAAGGATAGCCCCAGAAAGGGTGAGCTGAACGAATATCAACTCCAGACTCGGTTGCCATTCGAGTATGACCTATTGCATGTGTACCATTAATCTTATCTAGACTATACTGCTTAGAAACAACTCCAGCATCTCCTATATCTTTAACTAATTCTAAATGCTTGCCGATTGAAAGTATTTCTGCCATCTCAACGCTTTCAACAGTTTTTGAAAATTCCATCAAGTCGCCATCGTATTTCATAATGTATTTAAATGAGTAAGGTGTGATTTGCTCTTCTTTAACGACTTCCGCTCCAAGTTCTTTTAAATGAGCATCAACTTGTTTTTTTCGGGAGTCATAAACAGACTTATCTTCGTTTACAGCTGAACTTCCTTCTTTAACATTCTCACCAACCTTAAAGCGCATGATGTAGTCATTATCATGACCTTCACCATACAAAGCAAAGCCAGTTGAATCTGGTCCTCTATGTTTAAGAGCCTGCAACATGTTTTGCAGTTCAGTACCTATTTTTACTGTTTTGCCTTTATGAATAAGGCCAGCTATTCCACACATATTAGTATCCTTCTTAAATTATGGCAAACAATCCAAGTAAGTGTCAAGATCCCATTGAGTCGTTGCACCCAAGAATTTTTCCCATTCGTCTCTCTTATAATGTTTAAATACTTTATACATCTCATCCGGCATTGCAGATTTAATAACTTCATCCTCATCAAGTCGATCTAAAGCTTCTCCTAAACTCAAAGGAAGTTTTTTAACATCTTTTCCAGCTGCCACAGCCTCATACATATTTGTATTTTCTGGCTTACCAGGATCAATATTGTTAGTTATTCCATCATCAAAAGCTTTAAGTAATCCAGAACCCATCAAATATGGATTATGCATTGAATCAACTGAACGATACTCAAATCTTCCTGGCGCAGAGACCCTTAAACCACATGTTCTGTTTTGATAACCCCAGTCAGCATAAACAGGAGCCCAAAACCCCTGATCCCATAAACGTCTATATGAATTAACTGTAGATGATCCAATTGCAGTTAAAGCTCCAAGGTGTTTCATCACGCCGCCAATTGCTTGAAGGCCAACTTTACCGGGCATTTGCTGGTCATCAGTATCTGGCATGAATAAATTCTCTCCACCTTCAACATAAGAAAACACATCATCTGATCCAGGAATTGAATCATGACCAAGTGCATTAAGATTATCTTTACCACCAGTCCACAAAGACATATTTGTATGACATCCACTTGCAGAAACTCCCATAAATGGCTTCGTCATAAAGCAGGCAATTAAATTAAATTCTCTAGCAACTTGCGCACATATTTGTCTATAGGTTGAAAGACGATCGGCGTTTCTTAAGACATCATCAAACATCCAGTTTAATTCTAACTGACCAGGAGCATCCTCGTGGTCACCTTGAATCATATCTAGACCCATAGCATTTGAATATTCAATTACTTTCATGAACACTGGTCTTAAAGATTCAAATTGATCGATATGGTAGCAAAAAGGTTTTGAGAAACCTTCACCAGTTGGCTGACCTTGATCATCTCTTTTAAGCCACATCATCTCAGGTTCAGTTCCAACTCTTAAATGCATACCACCATGCTTTTCTTTAAATTCATTATGGTGAATTCTTAAATTTCCTCTGCAATCAGAAGTTAAATGACCGCCTGGATTTTCTCTCTCTTCTCTGTTTCTAAAACAAGTACAATAAACACGAGCAACTTTTTTATCCCAAGGAAGCTGAGCAAATGTTTCTGGATCTGGTATACCAACCAATTCCATTGCCTCAGGTCCGTAACCAATATAGTCACCATGTCTATCAATAAATAAGTTTGCTGTTGATCCGTAAACTAATTGAAATCCTTTTTCTGCAGTACGTTCCCAGTGAGCAGCAGGTATACCTTTTCCTACAATTCTGCCAGTGACAGATATAAACTGAAAATAAATATATGTAATACCAAGTTCGTTAATTTTATTTCTTACTTCCTTAACAAGCTTATCTCTGCCTGGTTGACTAACATGTGCTTCTAGATCTGTCATAGTACCCCCGAATGAATTTAAAAACTTACATAATCACAGGCATCAATACATTTATGAAATCTATTCATATAAAATATTTATAAACTTTATAAATATGTCCCAAACTTAAATGATGCTCAGTATGGCTATGTAATCTTACTCGAAATGGTAGCTGAAAAAGATATATGCGTCTAGCCCTCTACTTATGGCTATTATCCTTAATTTTCAATATGTTCAGAGTAATTACTTTAATAGAAAATGAACTGTTAACATGATAGACAATGAGAATTAAAACCTTTCAACTTGAACTAATGTTTGGAGAATGAACTAAATAAGCAATGACAGACTACAGAATAGATAACCTACAATATTGCAACTGGTCTGAAGAAATTTTTAAAATGAACCGGGATGCCCAGATTGACGCGGTGCATGTAACAATTGCTTACCATGAAGATTTTGACGAAGTAAAGAAGAATGTCGAAGATTGGCACAATCGTTTTGATAAATTCTCAGATCTAATTTTCCATGGAAAGACATTTCGTGACATAGAGAAAGCTAAGCAAGAAAATAAAACCGCAATTTTTTTTGGATTCCAAAATTGTTCTCCAATAGAAGATGATATTAATTTAGTTGAGTCTGTGCATGACATGGGCGCCGTATTTATGCAACTTACATACAATAACCAATCTTTGCTGGCGACAGGATGTTATGAAACACATGATAGTGGAGTAACAAGAATGGGAAGAGAAGTTATTAAAGAAATGAATAGAGTTGGTGTAATTGTTGACATGTCACACTCTGCAGAAAAATCTTCATTAGATGCTATTGAGATATCAGAAAAACCAATAGCTATTACTCATGCCAATCCTTCATTTTGGCATAACGCAAAAAGAAATAAGTCAAATGATCTTTTAAAAGCACTTGCAGAGTCAGGAGGCATGATTGGCTTGTCACTGTATCCACATCATTTATTAGATGGGAGCAACTGCAGTCTTGAAAGTTTTTGCACAATGATTGCTAAAACAGCTGAACTTATTGGCAATGAACATATTGGTATAGGATCTGATCTTTGTTTAGATCAACCCGATTCTGTTGTTGACTGGATGAGAAATGGAACTTGGACTAAAACTAAAGATTTTGGTGAAGGATCTGCAGACAATGCATCATTCCCTAAACAACCAGATTGGTTTAAAGACACATCAGGATTTAATAATATTGAAAAAGGATTAAAAGCAGTTGGTTTTAATAACAACGAAGTAAATGGGATACTAGGAAACAACTGGTTCAATTTTTATAAGAATTTTATTAATTAAAATGGTTAATATTCAACATCGCGATCCTAATCAAGTTATGACCCTATCTCGACTTGGATCATTTCATCAATCCAAACTATCATTTCTTAGGAGTTTCATTAGAGAATTTAAGGGTTGGGATTTCAGGCAAGATCTATTTGATCTAGATCATGATGGATACGGCACAGCAATCTATTCGGTTAGGAATAAAGACAGAGTTTATTCACTTATTTGTTTTGCCAATGAATTAGATTCGAGTGAAAGATCAGACCGAGTCATAGCTACAAAATGGGATACAGCCTTTGTTTTGCACGATGGCATTCCTACAAAAGAAGATGTTGAAAGACTTAGAAATAATGTTCCAAAGCAAGAAGTAGGCAGGATGTCCTATAAGGAACTTACACTATCCCGTGCCAATAAATCGGTTCGAATTTTTGATCATGTTGTTGAAAGCTTATCTGCGGGAAAACAACCAGATACAAATATTATCAATGAAGTTGGATATTTATATCGCACTACAGCAGTATATGGTTCAGGAAAATTTGGATTAGCAGATCGTTACAGAATTAAAGATAGACCGGAAATTAATGGTCCCTTTAGACTTGAGATGATGTTGGTTTATCTAGTTCGTGAATTCACTTTTGATCAAGTAAATCATATTGCTAAAGCTAGAAGTCCAAAAACTGCTGTTCCTTTAGATAATACAATCGCACGCAGGCTTGGAATTGGTAATTCAACAGGTCTTGGCATGGCGCCATTTATTGTTAATCATCCAACACTACTACATAAGTGGATATTTGCACGAGAAGAGGCTTTAAGACAAATCCGCTCAATTGAAAAAGTAGATCTAAATGATTTTGAAATATTTAAGAATTGCTTACATCAATCAAAATATAATATTAATACTTGGAAAACTGAAAGTGATTATCAAAATAAAAAGATAGAATCTTTAAAGAGTGACTTAAAAACATTTGAAAATACATTTCTTAAAGATCTAAATAGTAATCAAGAATATCTATGGAATAATTTATATCAGTGGATCGAGGTAAATCTTGGTGAAGAAGGTATTGAGTACATTGTTTCTATGTTAATGGAGCCTTATGATGAAATAATTAATCCATTAGTAAAAGAAATGAGTTCAGATGAAGACCTATATTTCGATATTCCAACTGAACATACAGTTGGTGATCTGGTTAAGGTGATTAAAAAGAATTACAAAAATATGTTAGGGATTGATTTTAATAAAAAAGAATCCATTTCCCATTTCTGGTTTATCTCTAAAAATAAAGAAGAGCCTAGAGTTGCCAATCGTTATGAAGAAGAAGGATCAGAACTAGAGCAACCATTAGCAATTGCAAGAGATATCGTTAGCTTATTCGAAAGATTATCTAAAACACCTGCAAATCAAAAAATTTCTCAATTCTTGATTCAAAATGATGATCTTAGGCATGTAGTAAGACGCTGCAATATAGTTGAAAAATTTCCATACGCAGAAATACAAGATAACACAATAGGTCTAAACCTAATTCCAATTGATATGCTTAGATTTAAACTATCATTCTTTGGTGCTCAAAAATTTGATCCTCGATCAGATAAGTGGTTAAGAATATGTATGTATCAAGGAGCTCCTCTTATGAATGAAGTCAGTACTTCAAATGATATGTGGATTTATGAAGGACAAGCTTAAATGAGATCTTCAAGTGAAATTGATACCGTATCAAAACGAGCAACGAAAGCTTCGGGTTTTTCTTGGGGCATTGCTGAAGAAGTTGGAAAAAATATTAAAACCTTAGAACTCTTTGGAATTGGTGGTATCGAAAACTTAAATGCTTATCTACAACAATTAAAAGATCATAAAGCAGAAGGGCCAAAAGAAATTCTTAAAAATAATTCACCACAAGGAATATCATTCTGCCCATTTTACACTGGAACTGCTTTAATCGATGCTGCTGAACAAGTAGTAAAATTGAAAACTCTAAAATTTGATTCAATAGATTATCCAGTACTTATTCTTCCTTTTATAAATCGTCTATCTTACAAAATTGGAAAAATGATTATGGTTAAAATGGATGAATACGAAATCAATCTAAGCTTAAATCAATTTATATCTTCAAATATGGATATACAGAATAAAATCTTAAAATCATGCAAATCATTTGAAATTCACGTGCTTGAAAACAAAGATACTTTCAAACCTGAAACTTGGGAAAGACTCTATAAATTGTCTACTGATACATTTGTTGAAGAGAGTGAACGATCAAAAACTACTGCAGCGGGCGCTGGGCTAGTGGACAATGATTAGTTTAAAGTTTTTTTATAATTGAATTCCAACATTTTTTAACTGAAGGTAACTCTTGATTGCTTCTTGTCCTTTTTCTCGGCTATAGCCAGATTGTTTATAACCTCCAAAAGGAGTGGCAACACTTCCTGTAAACCAGCTATTAACATAGATTTGACCTCCATTTAACTGAGAGGCCATCTTTGTAGCTTGATTGACATCGTTAGTAAAAACTCCAGCTGCTAATCCAAATTCAGTATTATTTGCAATATCAATAGCTTCATCCTGATCATTATATTCTAGAACGGAAAGAACTGGACCAAAGATTTCTTCTTGTGCGATTGTCATTTCAGGTTGCACATTATCAAACACTGTCGCCTCAAAATAATAACCTTTCCGATCAACTCTATTGCCACCTGCCACTGCATTTGCACCAGCCTGCTGACCTGATCTAGAAAAATTTTCTATTTTTTGTAACTGTTCTTCAGAAATAACTGGTGTGAGTTCAGTTCCGTCTTCAGATCCATGTCCAACTTTTAATGACGTTGCAAGATTTGCAAGTTTATCGACAAGTTCATTCTTGATTGATTTATGAGCGATTACTCTAGACATTGCAGAACAAATCTGACCAGCTTGACCAAAGATGGCGCCCTTTGCCGCATTCACAACTTTGTCAAGATCCGCATCTGGCATAACCACGGCAGCAGACTTGCCTCCTAATTCCACAACTGCAGGAATAGCTCGTTCAGCTGCAGCATGCAATATTGCTTTTCCTGTTTTGACTGATCCAGTAAAGGAAACTTGTGATACATCTTTGTGAGCTGTTAAGTCATTGCCTGCTCCACTGCCATAACCACAAATAATATTTATGAGTCCAGCTGGAACTCCTGCATTGTCAATTGCTTTTGCAAATGCGGATGCTGTAGAGAGTGGAGTTAACTCAGCAGTTTTTATAACAGTTGAATTTCCTGCAGCAAATGCACATGACAACGATCTTGCAAGCATTGATATTGGGTAGTTCCAAGGAACAATATGTGCCGAAACTCCATAAGGTTCATAAATGGTATAATCCATTACTTGACTATTTACAGGAATTGTTCGTCCTTCAATTTTATCGGTAAGACCACTGTAATAATCAAAATAATTAGCAGCATCTACAAACTCAAACTCTGCTGCAGGTAATAGCTTTCCATTTTCTAAGCAAAGTATTTTACCGCCTTCCTTGCTAACTTTTCTTAATTCATTTGCGATCTTGCGCATAAGATTAGCGCGTTCCATCGGTGGCATATCAACGAGGATTCTAGACTCATATGATTTTTTTGCTGATTCAACAGCTAAGTCTACATCGTCTTTGACAGCACAACTAATCTCACCAACAGCTTCTTCTGTTGCAGGATCATTAACAATAATACTCTCGCCTTTGACAACGCTATCTACCCATTTCCCATTAATGTAATGTTGATATTTTTCCATAAATAATAATTTATACTATGCTCTATTTTGCCATAGAACAATAAAAGTAAGATCTTAAAATATTATTTTGTTCCAAGAACTGTTGCAACAAGGTGAATTCTGTCTTCTTCTCCACCATTAATTGCAGTGTGATATTTAGTATTATCAGTAACATAGATATTCCCATCTGCAGGAATATGATAGCCGGTATGTTCTATAAACATTCTAGCGCCATGATTTGTTTTAATCGCTATATGTAATCTTTTTTCAGGGTCGCGATGCCAACTTAGAGTTGTTCTTGGTGGCATTTTAATAACTCTACATCTTCCAATTTCAAAAAATTCATTAATTTTCTCGTACACGTGCTTAAAATACGTATTGTTCAACTTATCATTAAACAAAGTATATCGAGACTCGTCTATATATGGTTCACGTTCCATTTCCTCAAAAGATGCATCTGGTTTTGTCCAATATTTACCCCTAACGTTTCCTCCAAACCACTCATCAAGCTCTTTTTCATCATAATTTAAACAAATAGCATTTGAGTAAAGCAATCCGTCTTTCGGAGGCTTATTTTCAAAAGGTCTTATTTTGATTAAATCATTAACAGCTCCATTTAACTCATCTACATCAAAACAAACGTTTTCGAATCTCTCAATATACTGATTAATATGTGTGTTCATCTATATCCCTAATGAACAATATACCCCTCAAATAAGGTAATTTCGATGTTTTTATAAATCAAAATTGTCGCAACTATAATTTCAGAAACAAACAATTACCTAGATTTTGCTGATTATTTCATGTTATGTTTTCCACCAGGATTTGAATTATGGAAGATTTCGTAAAATTTGAACGTATCGATAAGAGCTATGATGGTGAAGTTCTTGTCGTTAAGGACTTAAATGTCGATATTGCTGAGGGTGAATTTCTAACTCTTCTCGGCCCATCAGGTTCAGGAAAAACAACTACTTTGATGATGCTTGCTGGATTTGAAACTCCAACCAATGGTGAGATCTTTCTTAAAGGAACTCCAATAAGTAAAATTGCTCCATATGAAAGAGGCATTGGCATGGTCTTTCAAAACTACGCTCTCTTTCCTCACATGACAGTTCAAGAAAACTTAGCTTTTCCATTAGAAGTTAGAAAAGTACCAAAAGCAGATGCTGAAACAAAAGTTAAAGCTGCTCTTGATATGGTTGAACTTGGAGAATTTGGAACACGTTTCCCGGCTCAACTATCAGGTGGACAACAACAACGTGTCGCCTTAGCTCGTGCGTTAGTATTTGAACCTCAATTAGTTCTTATGGATGAACCTCTTGGCGCGTTAGATAAAAATTTAAGAGAACAAATGCAATATGAGATCAAACATATTCATGAGAGAATTGGAATTACAGTTGTTTATGTTACTCATGACCAAAGTGAAGCTTTGACGATGTCAAATCGAATTGGTGTTTTTAACGACGGGGTTATTCAACAGCTTTCTACACCAGATGTTTTATACGAGAAACCAGAAAATTCATTTGTTGCTCAGTTTATTGGTGAAAATAATAAATTAACTGGAACTGTTAAGAGTGTTAATGGGCAATATTGTGAGGTTGATTTAGACAGTGGTGGATCAACGAAAGCGCTTAAGATCAATGTTGACAGTGTTGGACAAAAAACTCAACTTTCAGTTCGACCAGAAAGAATATCTGTTGGAGCAGATAATGCAGAAAATAAATTTACTGGAAAAGTTGAAGAATTGATTTATCTCGGAGACCATATTCGTGTGAGACTAAACGTTTGCGGAAGTAATGAATTTATCGTTAAAATCTCTAATGAGGG
>Ga0208277_1001260_pt1 | contig 14859 bp, 11 predicted proteins | sample ETNtaG_5_FD_185782 | JGI IMG/M metagenome (GOLD analysis project Ga0208277, IMG submission 185782) | Marine microbial and viral communities from oxygen minimum zone, Eastern Pacific Ocean - ETNP201406SV205 (SPAdes) (version 2) | ecosystem: Environmental > Aquatic > Marine > Oceanic ...
TTCTAACTAAAAATGAATCTTTCTTTTTTGAACTTTTTATTACCCTACTTTTATTTTCTTTAGATTTATTTTTATTGCTCTTCCAATCATAATAACTATAGTTACCCTCATAAAACTTTACATTTCCTCCTCCAACCTCACAAGTTCTATTTGTTACTTGATTAAGAAAGTGCCTATCATGAGAAATACAAACAATAACTCCAGAATAAATTTTTAGTGCATTTTCAATTATGCCTCTAGACAACATATCTAGATGATTCGTTGGCTCATCTAATAAAAGTAAATGAACTGGATCTATTAAAATTGATGCTAATGCTAATCTTGCTTTTTCACCTCCAGATAAAACTTCTACTTTTTTCTCAATTTCTTCACCTGAAAATAAAAACCCACCTAGATATGTCCTTATTTCAGTTTCACTTAATCCTCCGCTTTTTTGACTTATAGTTTCATATACCGTATCTTGTAAATTTAAAATTTCTAATTGATGTTGGGCGTAATATGCTGTTTTAATTCCATTACCAATTTCTATATTCCCATGTGTTATTTTTTCTACTCCAGCTAATAACTTTATTAAAGTCGACTTCCCTGCCCCATTTCTACCGACAAGGCCGATTTTATTACCTCTTTCAATAGTTAATGACATATTTTTAAAAACTTCTATTTTCGAATAATTTTTAAATATATTTTTAAATTTGGCAATTATTTGAGGAGACCTACTAGGTTGTGGTAAATTTAAAAATATCTGTTTCTTATCTTCTTCAGGAGCTTCTATTTTTTCTAACTTTTCTAATTGTTTTATTCTACTCTGAACCTGAACAGCCTTTGTACTCTTAGATCTAAATCTATCAATAAACCTCTCTGTTTCTTTTATTTGCTTCTGTTGATTTTTATAACTAGAGCGATGCTGATCCAACCTAATTTGTTTATTTTTTTTGTAATCAGAATAATTTCCCTTGTATAATACAACCTTTTTTAATTCTATCTCCAATATTGTGTTTACAGATCGATCCAAAAATTCTTTATCGTGACTTATTAAAACCAAGCTTCCTTCCCATTTAGAGATAAATGACTCGAGCCAAATTGTTGCGTCTAAATCCAAATGATTTGTTGGTTCATCGAGAAATAACACATCTGGTTTCTGTGTTAATATTTTTGCGAGGGCAACTCTCATCCTCCATCCACCAGAGAACTCTTCCATTTGTGAATTAAATTGGTTTTCTCTAAACCCCAGACCTCCAAGAATTTTTTTAATTTTTTTATCTAGAGCCCACCCTCCAAGTGCCTCATACCTTGATTGATATTCTCCAAGTTTTTCCATAACCATTGCATCATTTGGGTTTTCAGAAATAGATAGAGAACAATCTTTAATTTTTTTTTCTAAGTTACATAATTCAGGAAAGGCACCCTTTACTTCATCAACAATAGATAATTTAGAGCCTGTTACTATTTCTTGAGCTAGATATCCAATATTTACAGTTTTCTCAATTTGAAGATGCCCAGAATCTGGTGATTCTTTATTTAGCATTATTCTTAATAACGTTGTTTTACCCGATCCGTTTTTTCCAACAAGGCCTACTCGCATTCCTCTTTTTATTGAAATATTTACATTTGAGAACAATTCTCCATTTGGATAAGATTTTTTAATAGAGTCTAATCTAATCATTAAGCAATTTCAGCAAACACCTCTGCATTTTCAATCTCTAGTAAGTTTACATGTTTGATTGTATTAATTATTTTTGATTTATCTTTTAATTTTACTTTTACGTAATTATCAGTATGCCCAATTACATAACCCTCTTTTATACTCTCGAATAAAACTGGCCTCTTTCGACCTAACTGCTCATTATAGAAATGGCGTCTTTTTTTCTCCGATAAAATTCGAAGCATCTTGCTTCTTTTAGATCTTGTCTTTATTGGGACAATATCTCCATATTTAAAGGCCTCTGTATCTTCTCTTTCTGAATAGGTAAAAACATGAAAATAAGAAACAGGCAGTTCATTTAAATAATGGTAAGTATCTAAAAAGTCACTCTCTGACTCTCCAGGAAAACCAACTAGAACATCAACTCCAATACAACAATCAGGAATAATAGATTTTATTGTTTTAATTCTTCTGGAATATAAATCTAGATTATACCTTCTTTTCATCATAGATAATATTTTATTTGAACCTGATTGAAGCGGTATATGGAAATGGGGCATAAATTTTTTAGACTTTAAGCAGAATTTTATTATTTTTTCATTTAAAAGGTTCGGCTCTATTGATGATATTCTAATTCTATCAATATTTTTTATTTTATCCATCTCTGTGATTAACTGAAGGAATGTTTCGTCTTTCCCCTGCCCAAAATCTCCTATGTTTACACCTGTCAAGACTATCTCGCGAACCTCGCTTTCAGCTAATTTATTAGCAACTTTTAACGTTTCTTTAATTGAGTTGCTCCTGCTTATACCTCTAGCCAAAGGTATCGTACAAAAAGTACAGTTATAATTACATCCATCTTGAACCTTTAAGTAAGAACGCGTCCGCTCACCGTAAGAAAAAGAAGGAATAAATTCATTAATATTTTCAATTTTTGAATTGAGAATAGTTGCTTTAGGGCTAATACTTAATTTATCTAGATGCTTCAGTAAGTTAAACTTTTCTTCTGCACCTAAAATAATATCTACTCCTTTGATTTTTGATATTTCTTTTGGTTTAAGTTGTGCATAACATCCAATTATAGCGATAACAGAGTTTGGGTTTGTTCGCTTTGCTTTACGAATAAACTTTCTTGCTTCTTTATTGGCATTTTCTGTAACTGAGCAAGTATTAATTACATAGATATCAGCCTTTTCTTTATACTTAACTTGCTCAAATCCATATTTGATAAATTCCTTTGAAATTACAGATGTCTCAGAAAAATTTAACTTGCAACCAAGCGTATGGAAAGCTACCTGTTTTGTGGGTGTACTCAAGACCTTGTGAAATATTTATTTAAATATTTTTATAATATTCTTTTTATGTATTGGAATCATATTTTAATATCTTATACACTTTTACAAACATTAACAATAGGAAGATACTTATGAAAAATTCATCTTTTATTGAAAAAGTAGATGCTAAAATACAAGAAAAACACCTACTTAATCACTCTTTTTACCAAGCATGGAATTCTGGTGCTCTTAAGAATGAAACTATCCGGGAATATGCTGCTCAATATTTTAAACATGTTTCTGCTTTTCCAAGATACCTATCATCAATTCACTCTAACTGCGAAGATATTAGGATTAGACAGTTTTTACTCGAGAATTTAAACGATGAAGAAAAAGGTAACGAAAACCATCCCGAACTCTGGATGCGGTTTGCTGAAGGAATGGGTAACAGTCGCAAAAATATAATTAATACTAAAGCGATTAAAGAAACAGATGATCTGGTTAACACATTTATGAATTTATCAAAATCTGATCAATTTTATATTGGCCTAGCTGCCTTGTATTGCTACGAATCCATGCAACCTGAAATTTCTGAAACTAAAAAAGATGGACTACAAAAAATGTATGGGATAACGGATGAGAATACATTGAAATTCTTTACAGTTCACATGCATGCTGACAAATGGCATAGAGAGGTAGTTAGAAATCTTTTAATCGAAGTTAGCAATACCGAAAAAAAGAAAGATGAAATTTTAAATGCTGTTGATTCTGCATTAGAATCATTAAATAATTTCCTCACAGGCATGGAAAGGGTCTACTGTTAACAGACTCAAATAACTTTTCAAAGGAGCCAAACTAAAATCCGAGTTTTATTTCTTAATGGGCCTAATTTGAATCTATTAGGCTCTAGGGAAATTGAGATTTACGGGAAAGAGTCTCTGCAAGAAATAGCAGAATGGCTTGATAAGCAAATTGAGTATAATACCAAAACAACATGGTTTCAATCAAATCATGAGGGAGACCTAATTGATCAAATTCAAGCGTCTGAAGGTTTATATGATGGTATTGTTTTAAATGCTGGAGCGCTTACTCACTATTCATACTCTGTCCGAGATGCAATAAAGTCTGTTTCAACACCAACAATAGAGGTGCATCTTAGCGATATATACTCTAGGGAAGGGTTTAGAAAAAAATCGGTGTTAAAAGATGTTTGCTTATCTCAAATATCAGGCCTAGGTAAAGAAGGATATTTAAAAGCACTTAAAGAACTAGCTAATTATATTTAATGTCGCCTTTCTTTTATCCGACGATTGCCTTTTCTTTGATAATTAACTCTATTATCAACCTGGCTTCGATTTTCTACATCAATAGGAATATTTGATTTTCTTCTATGAGAGACTCTTCGGTGTTCAGCTCTTCTTTCAGAAGAGTCTCGTCTTGTTGTTTTTCTTTCTTGTTCATCCATAATTAAACCTAGTCTTTATAATTTATAACCCCGATAATATCGGGGTTATAAAAAGTATTAAAAAGTGTTAAAAACTAAATAAGATCTACGTATAAATTGTCTGGTTTTTCTGTAAGCTTTATTTTATCATCCATTTCTAACGCACTAACGGCTTGTTTAACCATAGCCATTTCATTCTCATGAATGAATTTATCTGCTCTTGCAATATATGCAAGGTTTTTGACTACTTTAAAACGATCTTCGTCTGAAGTAAATAATGATTTAAGAGCACTTAAAGAAGTCCCGTATTGAGTTGTACGACTTGCCTCATCTCCAAGATCAATGAATTTATCAATTACTTCAGCTTCTATTGCGTTATACTCATTGTCTGATACGTTAGGCAACATTACCTTTACATTACCACGCATTGCTTCTTTTTCAGATTCATCTACTTCTCCATCTGCTAAAAATGAAACACAGACAAAGGCATATACTAAATCATGATGTTCAGTCCAGTTTGCCATAAAAATCCCCTTAGTATTATTGTTTTGGGCAAAAATTATTAATTTGATCTAATTAATGATTGTATTTATAATCTATTATATAACTAGATACTATCAAAATTATGATTTGTAATCAATAAGGTCAAGAATTCTCAACAAGATCCTTATTTTTATTTTTTACCTGAATTATTGTTTCAATTAATTCTATATCGTAGTTTTTGTTTTAGGATCTTATCCTAGATTTAATAAGTAATAAAAGTATTTAACAAGACTCTATTATGAAAAAATTATACTCATCATTAGTTAGACTAAATAGTCTTCAATTTAAATATCGAACTTCAATCTCGTTTGTAATAGTTTTCATTTTTATTTTACTTATTGATTTTATGTTTAATCTAAATTTTCCCTTTATTGTAGAGTTTCTTAATAATAAGTATTCTATATCTATAACTGATCATGAAAGTATTGACCTAGGCTTCGCACCAGAAATTTGGGGTGGAGTTCTAGCTATGGTTTTAGGCACTCTAATTATTGTTATCGCTATTGCTGCAGAATCTTCACCAAAACTAATGGACCTCTTTGTAAAAGATTGGTTGAGCTTAAGTTATGTCTGGTTTCTTATTATTTCATCGCTCCATGCTGTTGTAATTATGTTTTATGTTGGACCACTTGGTCGTGTTTCGAGTGTGGTTCTAAATATATATGTTTTCCTTTTTATCGGATCAATTCTTACACTACCATATATATTTTATATATTACTCTATTCAAAGACAAGCAATGTTGTAACTACAATTTCTCAAATTATTCAGAACTTTGTTTATAATATGAAAAAACCAATGATTTCATCCTCTATGAATCATGATATTGAAATTGTTGGTGAATATCAAAAAGAGATCATGGGATCTTTAGATCAATTAGATGATTTATTAGCATTTACAGAATTCAAAGAAACACAAACTGATATAATTAGAGAAATAAGCAGTGTCATACAAATCTATATCCAAGAAAAATCATCTTTCAATTCTAATTTTTTTAGTTTGACACCAACAATTCGATCAAACGCAACATTTAGAACGTATACAGAAAGCCAATATGAAGAGATGGCCTCCAATAAAACATTTTATGAGGTAAAGGTATTTCGTCTTCTTGGAAATTCTTATGTAAAAATGATACAAAATGATCGTTTCGACATAGCATCTCTTATACCTGCAGAGCTTGTAGATATTGGTAAAAAATGTTTAAAGCTTAAAGACAATACTATTTTAGATAACGTTAATATCAGATTTAACACTTTTTTCCGAATGGCTTTTAAGCATGCCATTAAAAATAATGAACCTCGTAATCTTTATAACTTAGCATTCCATTATTCAAATATGATTCAAGAGTATATTAAAGAAAACCGAGTAGATATGGCCAAGTATTGCTATGATAAATTTAAGTTCTATGCAAATGATGTTTATAAAAACGCTGAATCAAATCCAGCTTTGTACTTCATAGTAGATACGTTAACGTTTGAACTTCGCAAGTGTCAAATTTTAATCTACCAAAGCAATTGGAGCGATGAAGATCAAATGGCTTTGCTTAAAATGATCCTTCAACTAGATAAACCCCCTGGGTATTCTAAGGAAGGAGTAGACAAGGGTATCTTAGGCGGTAATAATGGTACAAGAAGGGTTCAGATTGGCTTAGCATTATTTTATTTATCCGTAAAAAGAGTTGATTTTGCATCAGCAATAGCTGAAGATTACCTTGATGACCTTGCATATTTCGATGAGAAATCATTCAAAACAATTGTGAATACCCAATGTTTTTTACTCTCAATTTTTGGCCCCACTTTTTGGGAAGATACTGACAGAGGAAATTTTAATATATACTTTGCACCAGAAAAAGATCAAATTGAACCTTTTAAAGATTTACTTTTTAAACTAATGGACAAAAGACTTGAAGAACTTGAACGTAATGTTCAGTTCCTTTCATTAGAAGTAGACAAGCTCATGCAAAAGAGACAGAGACAAGATGGATATCTAAATGATGCTGATAAAGAGAAAATGGAAGACCTGCAAAGAAAAATTTCTGCTAGAGAAAACTCTGATGAAAATAAAGTTACTGATTGGACAGTAAACCATGACCTGCTTTATTCTTTGCTCTGCATTTCATTTTTTGCAGATCAAGAAATTGATGAATCAGAAAAAAGTATGATCTTTAAGAGTTATTCTGATTTTATAGATGATGTAACGGACAACAGCTTTAATATCGATTTTGGAATGACAACTAATAAATTTATCGAGCTAAAAACGGAATCTTCAAGACAGGCTTACTTTGACTATTCTTTACTCAATTTAAAAGAAACAAAGCAATTTAAGAAAGCTCAACTTCTTGAAATAATTCAAGCTTTTATCAATATTGCTAATGCCGATGATTTTATCCATGAGAAAGAAGTTATTTTAATTCAGCATGCTATAAATATATGGGAATTAGATGCTCGTGTTGATAAACCAAAATCTGGGAAAAAGTTAGAACTGAAAAATTAAATTATTTATCTAGTTAACGCGAAAAAGAATGCTTGAGTAAGGTTAGATATATCTGCGCTTGCTGTTGCTAGATTATTCACGGCAGCTTTTGCAACTTCAAAATAAACTGAACCTCCAATCTCAGGGTTTTCTTTTACTATATTTGTGAAGCCCTCTAAATCTAATATACCATACTTTAGAGGTGTTGTAGACTCAACATTTGCTGTTCTTATAGCATTATCTAAAACTAGTGAAAATTCGCCAATACCAAATGCCGGAGCCTGAACAACAAAAACTGTTGGTTCTGTAATTGGTTTTGAGCTTGGAGCAGGATCAGTAGTTTCTAATCTAATAATTGGTTTTTTTGATGTTGCAATACCACTAGGTGTTTTAACCATCATATTCTTAGTAACTTCTACCTGCCCTTGGAAAACTAATACCATCGTATCGCCTGTATCACCCTCTTTAAGAAGTCTTTCTTGAGGTCCACACTCCTCAATATTGACTGCATTAGCAATTTTAGCACATAGCTCAATTGGCACTTTACTAAAGTGATTAATTTTTTGAATTTGTTCTGCGGTTGGATTCATATTTTACCTCAATACTAAAGCGCTATGTTTTTCATCAACAGTATAATCATCTGAGGGATTAATCTCAACAACGACATGCTCATCGCTTGTTAAGCTTATACCTGCTCCATCTAATTGCTCCTTGATCATATTTCTAATCATAGGACTTCCACTTTCTCCCAATTGATCATCTAAGCTAAACCCAGCTTTTCTTATGGCATAACCAACTAAAAGCCATTTATATTTAAACTTAAAAAACGCAGATATTTTATTATGAGTTTGTCCCGATAATGCTTTTGGAATTTTGACTTCTTGGAGACCCTTATCCTCTTCTTCTTTCAATATTAAATTATCAAAAAATTGAGGGACACCAGGATCTGTTACATGCTTTGCTAATAAATGAGGTACATGTTCATCAGGTACAACTATTTCATTTGCATTTGCTCTTTGAAGATGTGAAACATTTTCTTTATCTAAAACATGAGCAACAACATTACATGACTCTGAAATAGATTTAGCCGTAAGACAAGTCAATACAGTTTTATCTTCATCTGGCTCTTCATGAGGTAATAAACCTGAGCTATCTGGTAAAATCATAAAAGTTGAAGCTTTATCTAAAAATGCTTTCTTTAACGTTGTTTCATTCGTGAAATTTTCTGATATATGCGTAATTTCAAGTCTTTCATATCCAGCTATTGCCCTTTGAATTATATCTGGGTCCGTTTCATTTACTAAAATAATTATAGATGTTGAATCCTCGTTAGCATCAATTAATTTTAATATAGAAGGAACAGTTAAATTCCAACCAGCTATAACTAAATGATTATTAAATTTATCTTCGTCCAATGTATCCTCTCCTTTTAACCTTTGAGCAACTAATACAGATGCAACTGCCCCACCTAACATAGTAACAACACCAAAGTTAAATAACATTATAATAATAGTAAGAAACTTTCCTATATGAGTGACCGGGCTTACGTCTCCATAACCAACTGTTGTAAAAGTTACAACAGCCCACCAAAATGTATGGAAAAATGTATCCAACCAATTTGGTTTATCTCCTCCAAATTTGAAGCTCCCCTCTGTATGATCTAAAACACTACTATTAAATAATTCATATTCTACAACTGTCAACGTTGTTGTTGAAAATAACATTAAAATAATAGACCATGATGCATACTTAACGAGATCATTTTTTAAGTAGCTATCTTTTAGTTTTTCAAATAAAGAAAAGAAAAAGTTTTCTTTGTTAATTTTTTTAGACTGTGTTTGATCGTCTTCTACTATTTCACCCAATGCCTCTATTTCAGGCAATTTATTTAATTTATCAAATAAAGCTTTATTAGCATTTATTGTGATCTCCAAATCATCATTTGAAACTTGATCTTTTGATAATTGATTTTTTATAGATTTATTTTTCAATTGTATTTTTTAACATTTATTTTATCTAAAATAAAATTTAAGCCATTGAAGGTAGTATTAAATTATTTCTAAGTAAATAGTTTAACAGTGATATTCTTGAATTGATTTAACTGTGATGGTTTCTTTTATTAACCTTATTGCTCTGACAGCAGCAGACGCTCCAGATAGAGTTGTTATGGCAAGGATTCCTTTTTGTATACATGCCCGTCCAATTGATTCTTCATCATATCTTGCCTTTGAACCCATTGGAGTATTAATAACGAGGTTAATTTCATGATTTTTAATACCATCAACTACATTAGGCCTCCCTTCCTCAACTTTTAATATTGATGAAATAGTGAGCCCGTTTCTTCTTAGAACTTTCGAGGTTCCATTAGTACCAATTAAATCAAAACCCATTTCCATTAAATCTCTGGCAATTGGAATGATATTCATCTTATCTGAATCATTTACAGAAATAAAAATAGCTCCTTTGTTAGGAAGCTTATTTCCAGCGCTTATAGAAGCTCTTAGAAAAGAGTCACCAAGAGATTTAGATATTCCCATTACTTCCCCTGTTGATTTCATTTCGGGGCTAAGGAAAATAGATTCTAACGGAAATTTATTGAACGGTAAAACAGCTTCCTTCACAGCTACATGGTTTAAACTATCCCACTGAATGAGTTTGAAATCTTCTAACTTTGCGCCCACCGTTAATTGAGAGGCTATTCTAGCTAAGGGAACGTTTGTAGTTTTACTTACAAAAGGAACTGTTCTACTTGCTCTAGGATTTACTTCTAAAACATATATTTCTTCATTCTTATAGGCAAATTGTAAATTAATTAATCCAATAACGTTCAGTTCAATGGCTAGTTTTTTTGTTATCTCTATAATCTTTTCTAAAGCTTCAGATTTTATTTGATAGGGTGGAAGAACACATGCAGAATCACCAGAATGGATACCGGCTTCTTCAATATGTTGCATAACAGCTCCGATATGAACGGTTTCACCATCAGATAAAGCATCTACATCAAATTCAAAAGCATTCTCTAAGAATTGATCAATTAATATGGGGTGCCCTTTTGTTACATCGGCAGATCTATAAACATAATCAATAAGCTGTCTTTTAGAATATACAATTTCCATTGCCCTTCCTCCTAAAACATAACTTGGTCGAGCTAAAACAGGAAAACCAACTTTTTCAGCTATTTGAATAACTTCATTTAGAGTTTGGCCCGTTCCATATTTTGGGCATAAAATATTTAGTTTTTTTAATACTTTACCAAATTTTTTTCTATTCTCTGATAAATCTATATTATCTGGAGAGGTTCCAATTATAGGAGCTCCTGATTTTTGAAGTTGTTTGGCAATTTTTAAAGGTGTTTGACCTCCAAATTGAACAAGTACACCATCAGGTTTTTCAAAGTCAATAATATTCATAACATCTTCATATGTGACTGGTTCAAAATATAATCTATCAACTAAATCAAAATCCGTGCTGACTGTTTCAGGGTTGCAATTAATCATGATAGTTTTAAACCCTTGATCTTTAAGACCAAAGACTGCTTGCACACAACAATAATCAAATTCAATTCCTTGTCCAATTCTATTTGGGCCACCACCTAAGATAATTATTTTTTTCCCTTGCAGAGGTCTTATTTCATTTTCTTCTTCGTAAGTAGAGTAGCAATATGGTGTTTTTGCTTTAAACTCAGCAGCGCATGTATCCACGATCTTAAAAGATGGTAGTATCTTTTTTAATTTTCTTTCTGCCCTTACTTCCTCTTCACTTTTATTATTTAAAGATGCTATCTGAATATCGCTAAACCCATTTCTTTTCAATTCTCTAAATTTATTATTAGCTGTGATTTTTGATATTTTTTTAATATAAAATAGAAACCATGGATCAATACCAGTCACTTTATTAATTTTTTCTATAGAAATATTTTGAATAAATGCTTCTCTAATTTTTAATAATCTAAAACACGTTCCATAGCGCAATGCTGACATATCTAATTTTTTTAATCTACTTAAGTCCGGATCATTTTTTGAGTCTATTCTCTGCTCAAGGCCACTTAAACCAACCTCTAAAGATCGAAAAGCTTTTTGTATTGACTCTGTAAAAGTTCTTCCTATGGCCATAACTTCTCCAACGCTCTGCATCTGCACTCCAAGATGACCTGATGCAGTTGGGAACTTTTCAAAATCAAACCTTGGAACTTTAGTTACGACATAATCGATTGTTGGTTCAAATGCTGCTAAAGTCTCGCCTGTTATATCATTTTTCAACTCATCTAATGTAAAACCAACTGCTAATTTTGCGGCAATCTTTGCAATAGGAAACCCGGTTGCTTTTGATGCTAAAGCAGAAGATCGACTGACCCTTGGATTCATCTCAATGATAATACACCTACCACTTTTAGGATTAACTGCAAATTGTACGTTTGATCCTCCTGTTTCAACTCCAATTTTTCTTAAACATTTTATAGACCAATTCCGCATTTTTTGAAACTCTTTATCGCTAAGAGTCATGGAAGGAGCTACAGTTATTGAATCTCCTGTATGAATCCCCATTGGGTCTAAATTTTCTATAGAACAAACTATAATAACATTATCATTGCTATCTCTAATTACTTCTAATTCATACTCTTTCCATCCTAATAGAGATTCCTCCATTAAGACTTCATTTGTTGGGCTCGCATTTAACCCTTTATCTATTAGATCTTCAAATTCATCATAATTATATGCAACAGAGCCACCCGTTCCACCCATTGTAAAAGAAGGCCTTATTATAATAGGAAAAGACATTGATTTTAATAGCTTATTTGCTTCTTGCATTGAATGAACAAACCCCCCATTTGCAGTATCTATTCCAATAGAATCCATCTCATTTTTGAATCGTTCTCTATCTTCTGCTTTCTCAATTGCATCTACTTGAGCTCCAATAAGTGTTACTTTGTACTCTTGTAATACCTTTTTATTATATAACTCTATAGCAAGGTTTAAAGCTGTTTGCCCTCCAACTGTTGGTAGAATAGCATCCGGCTTTTCTTTTTTTATTATTGCTTTAACATATTCAAAGGTAATTGGTTCAATATAAGTTGCATCTGCTAAATCAGGATCCGTCATTATTGTAGCGGGATTAGAATTTATTAAAATGACCCTATATCCTTCTTCTTTCAAAGCTTTTGTTGCTTGGGTACCTGAATAGTCAAATTCACAAGCTTGTCCGATAATGATTGGCCCCGCTCCAATAATTAAAATTGATTTAAAATCAGTTCGTTTTGGCATCTTCCATTAATTTTATGAACTTTTCAAAAACATATCTACTATCATGAGGTCCTGGATTTGATTCGGGGTGATACTGTACTGAAAATGCTGGGTAAGATAGACAGTTAATACCAGCACAGGTATTATCATTTAAGTTTATATGAGTAGCTACCATATTTTCAGGTAATGACTTTAAGTCTATAGCAAAACCATGGTTTTGACTGGTAATTTCAATATTTCCAGTCTGTAAATTTTTTACAGGGTGGTTTATTCCTCGATGTCCAAACTTTAATTTATAAGTCTTAGCTCCTAATGAGAGAGCAAGAATTTGATGGCCTAAGCAAATGCCGAATATTGGAAGAACACCTAAAAGGGACTTAACTAACTTTATTGCATAATCAACGGCTGCAGGGTCTCCTGGACCATTTGATAAAAATATTCCATCTGGTTTATGTTTTATTAAATCCTTAAATGTAACGTTTGCTGGAAAAATGTTTAATTGACATCCATACTTTTCTAAAATACGTAAAATATTATATTTTACCCCAAAATCAATTACTGCAACTTTGTACTTAAAAGACTTTTTAGTCCAACGATACTTTTTCATTACTGAGACTTTTTTTACTAAATCTAATCCTTCCATTTTTGGGTAATTACTTAATACTGTCTTCATACTACTAATACTTTGTCCAGAAGAAAATATAATTCCATTCATAGACCCGTTTTTACGTAAATGAATGGTAAGTCCCCTTGTATCAATATCTTTGATTCCTACTATATTTTGACCTTTAAGATACTGACCAATCGATTGGGTTGATCTCCAATTTGAGGGGATAATAGTTTCTTCTTTAATAATAAAACCGGAAACTTGAATTTTCGAAGATTCAATATCATCCTTATTTATTCCATAGTTCCCTATATGCGGGCTTGTCATTACTACTATTTGAGAATAATATGATGGGTCTGTGAGGATTTCTTGGTACCCTGTCATTCCAGTGTTAAAACAAACCTCTCCAATAGATTGACCAACTGCACCAAAAGATAGACCATTAAAGATTCTTCCATCCTCTAGTAATAGGGTGGCTTTTTTCATATACTTTTAAAAATGCCTGTAAACACAATAGTATAATTATTATACTTTAAGAAGATTTAAAATAAATTATTTAACAATATTAATTGACTGCGAATAAATGTAGTCAAAGTTTCAAAAAATCTATTTTAATAAAACAAGAACCTTACAATTGGTTAAAACTCCAAATTTCTTTTCAATATCTCTAATTTGTTCTGAATCAGAATTCGAAATCATTAAGTTGACATTATCATCACTGCTAACGGCTTCAATAAGAAAAGGATTATTACCTACTCTCCGCTTAACATTTGCATCTTCCATTGTATGAGCATAACCCATCGGACCACGATTCACAGATCTGGAACGAGTATAATGCCTCGGGCCATAAACTAATTTACTATTTTCATTGAAAACCTTAGGAACCATTGCTGGAATATGATAAATGTTACGAGCATCAATAACTATTCCTGTTGTTCTTTCACTTGTTGGAGTAGATGCTCTAGTCATTAAATAAGTTGACTGTGCTAAACTTTCATTCATATACCCACTAGCATCTGTTAGGATTTCAGCAAGACCTGACATTTTTACAGCTAATGCTATAGCAACTTCATTTTTTTCTAAATATTCTATCTCTCCTTGTTGAAAAGCACTCCCTATAAGTGAAGTGACTCTATTCTCAATTAGCCGATCGCTTAACATGATTTCACCAACAGTGCGACTATCGAAGTTAACTAATTTTATTAGGTCTAATAAATTTTCTCGAGCATGCGATCTCGCTTCGCTTTTGGATAACTTTAAATTCTTTTCAATTATTTGAAACTCATCTTGATTATTACTTTTCTGTAATATATTTGCAGAACCTCTAGAAACAATAATTCGGTTTGCATAATCAATGAAACCTTCTTCAGTTCGAATTACTGAAGATCTCGGAGAATCAAAAGAGAAAGCATTCCCAAACAAAGATAAAACTAGTATTACACACGCCGATATATTGTTTTTTATTTTCACATCATAAAATAACTATTTTATAACGCGAATTGCAACTAAACAGAATAAAAAAATAATTAATAAATTATGTAATCCTAATTATATTTTAATTTCAGAAAAGCTATTTAATCAATACAGACCTGCATCTTGCCAAAACAATTTAAATTTATAAATTTTATAATTATTATCC